>Ga0209117_1000028_pt1 | contig 138003 bp, 107 predicted proteins | sample BlaSpr_A8_OM2_M2_FD_187978 | JGI IMG/M metagenome (GOLD analysis project Ga0209117, IMG submission 187978) | Forest soil microbial communities from Thunder Bay, Ontario, Canada - Black Spruce, Ontario site 2_A8_OM2_M2 (SPAdes) (version 2) | ecosystem: Environmental > Terrestrial > Soil >... | reverse complement strand
CACAAGTAATCTTACAGCGGGCAGGGATACTGCCTTCAAGCGACAACGTAGAGGCAATTAGCTCATGCGTGGCTTGAGAAGCCCCCGCGTTCACGCGTGGGGAGTTATCACAGGGATCGATAAACGGAGCGACTACTTCTCGCTCTTCAAGACCCGCAGGCCATTGAGAGCGTCGTCGAGCGCAACCCTCTCTCCTGTGTTTTTTGAAGGGGCCGCCTCCAATTCGCGAAGCCGCCGGTGAATCTCTAGCAGCGCAAGTTCCGTGCGATTCTTCAATTTTGCGGGGTCGAATTCGAGCATGGCTAGCCGATACAGTTCCTTCCAATCCTTGACCGGATCCCAAACCGCGGCCAGGCAACCGTCGGCAAACACCCACGATTGGTAACGCACCAGCAGCGGTCGTCCGTTTTTGTGGCGTACGATGTAGTCGCCCTGCGATGTTTCATTGTTCCGCGGCTGTTCCCAAAGCCCGTGAAATTCCTCACCCTTGTAACTTATGTCGCCGATGGTCTTGTCAATCAGCTCGGCGCGGCCATAACCGAGGAATGCACATGCAGAATCCGAACAATCCAAAAATCGCTGCGAGGAGTCTACAAATACGACGTAATCCGACTTTAGTTCCGCATGCGCATGGCTTCGAAGCTTGATGAGCGATTCGAGCCGGCCCAGCAAGTCTTCCGGGTCGGCGCCCTTTTCGATAAAAGCATCCACTACCTTATGCACATCATCTCGCGCCCCAGAATACGCGGACAACATAATCACGGGCATTCGCGGCTTCTGCTGTTTCAGCAGACCGGCCACCGTACCGCCGTCCATGTCCGGCATCGAATAGTCCACGACCACGGCGTCAACCAGGTGCACGCTGAATAAACGTAACCCTTCTTTGCCGCTCGATGCTGTTAGTACCGAATAGCCAGCGGTCTCCAGCAGGATTTTGCGAAGAGTCAGGATTGAGGGTTCGTCATCGATGATAAGTACACAAAACCGCTTGTCAGCGGTTGCCGGCCTCATATCCATCCTCGTGGGTGACTGACTGGATGAGAACGCAGGTTCAAACCTTGTGGTTTCGCATACAAGGTTTTACTACATCGATGTTTTTTTCCATACTATTTTTACTGTATTTCTGAATTCGTTCAGCCAGGGGGCAATGCGGAATGCGCGTTGCACACATGCTGCGCGGACTGGCCGCCTTGGGACTGCGGTCACGCACCGATGCCAGCAGTCGAATGAGCAGAAAAAAGCGAAGAAAAGGCCAGCGACCTAAGCCTTCCGCAAACGTCTCTCCTCACACATCCAGGAATACCTGTGCGCGCCAGCCATCGGGGGTTTCAGCAACGCGGAGCTGATGCATCGTTACGGCCTTGATGCCAGTTTTCATCTGATGCCTGGTACGATCGAGCGATTCGCCATAAAGCGTTCCTCGCACTTTCCCGTCGCAAATGTCCCCTACCGTCGCGCGGCGAAATACAAGCTGCGTAGCGTCGGCTGTCGCCAAAACTTCCGCCAGCCATGCAAATAAAAGCGATTCTACATCCGTGCCCGTCACTTCGACGTCAACCGAAACGGTTTCCTGCACGGCTGGAAGTTCGCAGGTGAGCCACAGCAAAGCCAGCGCCGCATTGGCAAACAGTTCTTCCGCCGTGCCGCCATAAGCAATGAAGCCAATGTCCGCAGGATGTTCGACAATTTCAAACGGTTCGCGCATGGCCCGCAATTGTACCTTCACGGCTCTGCGCGCACGATGAATTTCACGCCGCCGGGTCCGCCGCCCGGGTACGAAACATCCGGATCAGCATCCATGCAATCACCAGCGCCCCCATGGCGATCACTCCCCACCAGAAATACACGGTGAAGACATGCTGTCCGAAAAGCGCAACGATGATCGTTTGGCCATAAAAAAAAGGCGCGATAAAGGAATGCATGAATGGCGGGAGATCGGTAATCTCGTGCCGGTCATTAAGATATCTGTGGAATGTTTGCGCGAACGGATGATAGCTGAGTGCGAAAGCGCCGCAGCAAACCAGCAGAAGCACCGGAGAGAAATCCGCTACATAGCACATCGTCGTCCGAACCCAAGGCGATAACCAACGCCGCGCCGGAGATAGCAACAGCGCCATGGACAGAACGGCTGCGGTGGCTAGCAGCACAATGCCGACTGCGCAGAGGTGCACGAGCGTTGCGGACCAGACGATGGCGTCCCACATCGGCTGTTTAGGGTGTCCCTGCGGTTTTAGCGCTCTGTTTGCCTCGGCCAGGTTGTAGCTCACCAGTTCCGCCTCGCGAAACTGTCCCTTTTTCTTCAGCACAGTTTCGAGGTTTCCATATACCCGCTTCTGGATGTCGGCGCCAATCAGTGTTTGGATGTCGGAGCTTTGGTCTTGCTCCCGTAGGTGTTCGGCAAAGTGCGCCACCCGCCAGTAAACATCGCCGGCGGTGTTGAAGTCGCCGGCCCGCTCCGCCTCTCCTGCTTGTTCCAGCAAGACGTCCACGTAACGCATGACTGCGTAGAATTGCGGCAGGGGATGGGCCGCTAGGGCAAAACCGGCCACCGTCGGCTTGGCGATTTTTTTCCGGCGCATCACCTCGCGATTCAGCTCCGAATGGCGAATCATGTAACTGTGGAATCGAGGCGCCTCAATCGCCCTTCCCATGGCTGCAAGCCACGCAGGCTGCGTCTCGAGCAGCTTGGCCCCGTCACGTCCGAAAGGAAAATTCATACCGGGATGAGCCTGTTTCCACTGCACTCGAAATTCGCGGGCAATGGTTTCCGCTTCCAGCAGGTGCGGAACTCCGTTCTGCGGATCCCATTGCTCCAGACGGCGCACCCATTGTTCAGGAATCGGGCGATCTGCCCTCCAGCCCAAAAGGTTGACATAGATCCAGGTAAATGATGGATCGAGCGCTATCGCTTCCTCACCGAGGCGCACACTCTCCGCCCCATAGCGCGGAATACAGATTCCGCCGGTGCAGTAAGACTCCATACCGAGTTCCATCGCCGCAAATGCCAGAGTGGCAGCGTCTCGTTCCTGTTCGGCCCGTTTGGCTATCGCGGCGAGGCCGCTTATGTTTCGAGGATTTCTGTGAACTAGGCTCCAGCTCCTAAGAACCTCTCCGGCGCCCATCCTAGCGTCAGGTCGCAAGAGGAGAACGACGGTCCCGGCGAGCAGCAATGCCGTCAGCCACCTCGGCATTCTCGGACCGCGCGCGGCCTCGCCAAAAGCTCCTCGAAAGGTGTTTTCCCGCGAAACTCCAAGCGGTCTTCTGAGCGAGTTCCAGAAACTTTTCCAAAGCGCTTTGGCGAACACGACGACACCTCCGAGGGCCCACCGCACCGCAGCAGGTCCGTTATCGACCGACTCCAGTTCGGTGGCGATTGCCTGCCCCCATTCGAGCGATTCGGTGGGCCAGAGGCGCACGAGCGCACGCAAGGCGCTTCCAGCGCATGTTTTCGCTGCGGAATCGATCCAACCGCCCATGGTCACGCCTCGCTCCGCGCAAACCTTAAGCTTTTGCGGCCCCGCGCCGCGCGCAATTCTTCCCGGGCCCATTCACGTCCTTCCGACGTAAGCCGGTAAAGATGCCGCGGACGTCCCACCTCGGATGGCTCCTCCCAGCGAGTCTCGAGCCATTTGAGTTTCGCGAGACGCATCAACATGGGGTAAAGCGTGCCGGACTGCAATCGGGTCTGCTGCGCGACGGCGTAACCATGCCGCCAGCGCGTGGGCTGGTCCAGAAACACTTCCAGCAGAGTCAGTGTCTGCGGTGAAGATCGCAAGCGCAATCCCATCCCATAATTCTACATATATAGAATTATTAAGTCAAGTACGTTTGCTCATGAGGTGTGCGGCGTGCCCACTGGGTTATCGCCCAGCCGAACAGTGTCGCGCAGTCGAACGTTCCGCGTTCGGCTTCTTGTGTCTAGGGCTTGACCCCGCTCTGAGCCATCTGCTAGCGTTAGCTTCTTAAGAAAAAGAACATGGACACGATTCAGATCACTCTGCCGGACGGTTCTACCCAGCAGGTGCCCACGGGCACTACGCCGGCGGAGATCGCCCGCAAAATTTCGCCGCGGCTCGCCGACGAGGCGCTTGTCGCGCAAATCAGCTCGCCCCATAATGGTGATTCCGCGCTCATTGATCTGAAGCGCCCGCTCGAGCGCGACGCGCAGCTGCGCATTCTTACGCAAAAAGATCCGCCTGCGCTCGAAGTTTACCGGCATTCGGCCGCGCATCTTCTCGCCGCTGCGGTTCTCGAGTTGTATCCCAGCGTCAAGCTCGGCATCGGCCCTCCCATTGACACCGGATTCTTCTACGAATTTCTGCGCGAAGAGCCCTTTACGTCCGACGACCTCGCCAAGATCGAGTCCAAGATGCGCGAGCTCGCCAAACAGAATATCCCCAACGAGCGCAAGCTCATTCCCAAGCCTGAGGCTGTTGATCTCTACAAAAAGAATGGCCAGAGCTTCAAGTGCGAACTTGTCGAAGAAAAAGCCACCGAACCGATGGTGTCCTTTTACACCACCGGGAAATTCATCGATTTCTGCCGCGGACCGCACATTCCTTCCACCGGACGCATCAAGGCCTTCAAGCTGATGAACGTGGCGGGGGCCTACTGGAAAGGGCAGGAGGGCAATCCGCAGCTGCAGCGCATTTACGGCGCATGCTTCTATACGCAGGCCGAGCTCGATGACTATCTTCATAAGCTCGAAGAGGCCAAGCGCCGCGACCACCGCAAGATCGGTACGGAGCTCGAGCTCTTCAGCATTCAAGAACAAGCCGGGCCGGGGCTCATTTTCTGGCATCCCAAGGGCGGTCTGGTCCGCAAGCTCATTGAAGACTGGCTGCGCAACGAACTTCTGGCTCGCGGTTACGATCTCGTTTACACGCCGCACATCATGCTTCTCGATCTGTGGAAGACAAGCGGTCACACCAATTTCTATCGCGATAATATGTTCGGCCCGATCGAAGTCGAGAAGGCTGACTACCAATTGAAACCCATGAATTGTCCGGGACATATCCTGATCTTCAAATCGCGGCTGCGCAGCTATCGCGAGCTGCCCATTCGCCTCGCTGAGCTCGGCACCGTCTATCGCTACGAGCGCAGCGGCGTGCTTCATGGGCTGCTGCGCGTTCGTGGCTTCACCCAGGACGACGCGCACATCTTTTGCATGCCCGAGCAGATCGAAAGTGAAATTGCCGCTTGCACTGAATTTGCTTTTGCAGTGATGAAGAATTTTGGCTTCGACAAGTTTGAGGTCGAGCTTTCCGATTGGGACGCCGCACATCCCGAAAATTACGCCGGTAAGCCCGAAGACTGGCATCGCGCCAGCTCCGCCCTGGCCAATACGATGCAGCGCATGAATATTCCCTACAAGCACATGGAAGGCGAAGCTGCATTCTACGGCCCCAAAATTGACGTGAAGCTCATCGACGCGATCGGCCGCCCCTGGCAACTTACAACCGTGCAGTTTGATTTCAATTTGCCCGCACGCTTCGGCCTCGAATATATCGGTGAAGATGGCAGCCGTCATCAGCCACTCATGGTTCACCGCGCGCTGCTGGGATCGGTCGAGCGCTTTTTCGGAATTTTGATCGAGCATTATGCCGGAGCGTTCCCCGCGTGGCTCGCCCCGGTACAGGCCGAAGTGCTCCCCCTTAGCGAAAAATTTGCGGACTATGCCAAGCACGTCCGGCAAATGCTTGCCAATCACAATCTCCGCGCACATCTCGATGATCGCAACGAGAAACTGCAAGCCAAAATTCGCGACGCCCAGCTTCAGAAGATTCCCTACATGCTCATCGTGGGCGCTAAAGAGTCTGAAGCCGGTACCGTCTCCGTCCGTCACCGTACCAAGGGCGACCTTGGGCCGCAGCCCCTTGGCGAATTCGTCGCCGCTCTGCAACGCGAAGTCGAATCGCGCGCCACTTCATAACCATCAAACTTCTTAGCAATTAAAGGACTCTTGTCCGGCACATGAATTCGTTGAATCCAAAAGTTTTGCGGAGGTAATCGTGCCCACTCCATTAACCGTGATTGCTCGTGTCCGAGCCAAGCCCGGCCAGGAGGTAGCCTTGCGCGCAGCGTTGATTGCCTTGGTCGCACGCACACGTAGCGAGGCCGGATGTCTGAATTACGATCTCCATGAATCGTTAGATGACCCCGCACAATACGTCTTCTATGAGAATTGGACGAGCCGCCAGGCACTCGACAGCCACAGTCGCTCAGCGCACATCCTGGCATTCCGTGAGCTAGCCAAAGATTTGCTTTCCGGGCCGACCGAAATCAGTCTCTGGAAAAGGGTGGAGTAACGTGGGCGCGCGAGCGAACGGAGCGACCGTAAAATCACTCGTGGAAGAAATTATCTCTCTCGACGAAACTTCTCTCGCCGAAGCAGTGACCTTCCTCTCGCAGAAAGACCCCGACCTCGCTCGTATTGTAAAGACCCTTGGTCCGCCCCCCTTATGGAAACGCGAACCGGGCTTCCCCACGCTCGTGTACTTGATTCTCGAGCAGCAAGTCTCGCTGGCCTCCGCGAAAGCCTCTTACGAGCGGCTCATCGCCGTAATCGGCCCGGCGCTCCATCCGGAAGCTTTCCTCAAGCTCAACGCGCGCACGCTCAAGCGCATCGGCTTCAGCCGCCAGAAGGCCGGCTATTGCCGCTTGCTGGCACAATCCATTCTTAAGAAGCAGCTCGATCTTGACGCCGTTCATCAAATGACCGATTCCGCTGCGCGCACCGAGCTCATTCGCCTCAAAGGAATCGGGCCTTGGACCGCCGACGTTTATCTACTGACAGCTCTGCGCCGCCCGGACGCCTGGCCGGTCGGCGATCTCGCGCTCCAAAAAGCCGTTCGCCGCGTCAAGCGGCTCCGCAAGCATCCGTCACCCGCGAAGCTCGAACGCATTGGCAGATCTTGGCGACCCTGGCGCGCCGTCGCCGCGCGTCTCCTGTGGCACGAGTACTTGAGCCAAGCTAGAAATCAACCTGAAGAGCAACGGCGGAATTGCCGCGCTTGCCCGCAGCCTCCTTTGTAAGGGCGGTCATCGGCCGATGGGACAGATAGAATTTTTTGATTGGACTTCGGAAATCAGATCGCTTACCTTCGATTTCTCAGGACGCGTGGCTCACAGCAGAACACGCCAAACTTAGGTCCCCGCCGACCCCCCTTTAATTTTCTCTGACGAAAGGGAAGTTTTTTTATAGCGGCTTCTTAGTTCGCCACCGAACCTCGTCGTTCACCCCTTTGCGGTTCTTCACCAGGCGCCGCGTACCCGCGCCCGCCGCCTGCTGAAAAAAGTTCAATCGGAGGGAAACAGATGAGGCAATTGTGTCTGCTGTGCTTGGTCAGTCTTTTCCTGGTTTCACCTATTCGAGCTCAGAACCCTTCCGAAACGGGCATGTCCGTTGAAGGCGAAGTGTCGCAGGAATACGGAATTTTGCCGGACGATCTAACGGTGGAAATTTACGATCTTCAAGGCCATCGAAAAGTGGATCAATCGCCAATCCGGCGGGACGGCCGCTTCCAGTTGCGAAATCTTTCGCCCGGCAGTTACTGGATCAAGATCGTGAATTTGCGGGGCGATGTGGTCAAAGAGAGTCTTGCTAACATTCAGCAAAACTTTGGGCCACTCTCGTTTCGAATTCCTTCGGAACCGCTTCGTGCGCCGGGAGGCAGTGTATCGGTGAACCGAATTCTTCACCCCATTCCTCAGAAAGCTGTGAAGGAATTCCGCCGGGCACAAAAAGCCTCTGAGGAAGGGCAGATGCAGCAATCCCTAGAGCATTTGGAGAAAGCGATCCAGATTTGTCCGGAATTCTCTGAAGCGCACAACAACCTCGGAGCTCGCTACTTGAGGATGGGCCAGTTTGACAAAGCTTTGAAGGAATTTGAAACAAGCATTGCCCTCGACCCAAAATTCGTAATGGCGCAAGTGAACCAGGGCGTGGCATTAATGAATAAGAAGAATTATCCGCAGGCCGAGTCCGCGGCACGCAGCGCCCTGCTGCTCGCGCCGCAATCGGTTCCGGCGCATTACGTGCTGGGCCAAGCGTTGGCTCTTCAGAAAAAAAACGAGCTGGAGGCCATCGAGAATCTGCGCAAATCGGTCGAGGCGTTTCCCAAAGCGCGTTTGCTAATCGCGCAGCTCCTGGTTGGCCAAGGCGCCCTCTCCGATGCCGCGCGCGAGTTGCGAGCGTACCTGGCATCAGGGCATGTCGAGAAAAAACAGCAGGTCGAATCCTGGCTCGCGGAGCTCGAGCCGCAGTAACTTCAGCTGTTCGGTCCGGGGCGCTGTCCGGTTGCGCGTCAAGGCGTCCCAAAAACGCCCAGTATCTGTAGTCACATCCCCCTATCCTAGCTACTTAGAGCTGGCACCACGATTGCTCATCTCCCGTTGGATGGTGATATTGCTCGCTATCACCTCAACCGCAATACCCGCCTGGCGCGCCATGCGCGTCGACCCCATGGTCGCCCTTCGCCAGCAGTAGCATCCTTCTCACATCGCCGAGGTGAAAACCTCAGCGCTTCACCGCCGAACTTGAAAACCAGGAGCTCATGCGGAGCACGCCGGATGCAGTCACAAATGGACGCATCATCGTATCCGGCGGGCACTCAGGCCACGACGAGGTACTATCTTCAGTTTTTGAATAGATGTGCTAGGTGCCCGTGCAAACCGTCAATCGCTTCGAACAGACCTCGCAGTCCTTCTGTTTCGATGCTGACTTCAACGGATTGAAGGTCGAGCACTAGGTCCTTGGCGAGCTCGGTAGTTCGTCGCACGCGCTCCGCGGATAAACCGGGCAGCACTCCATACGGATCGCTACCTCGTTCCCGTCGTTCGATCCACTGTTGCGTCGCCCAGGCTGTCGTACGAACGTTGTCCACAGCGCCGCGAAAGTCGCGCAGCACGCGGGAATCGAGGTCGGCGACCTGAATCAATTGCTCTAACTCGCGAAGCTCATTGGTAACTGCCAGCAATCGCGTGGCGATGGATGATCCTTGGGCCCCAGGGTCAGAAGTACGCACGGGTAACCTCCATGGGACGGAGCTGACCGTTTGAGTTGGATAGTACGCCTGTCGAACCCCATTGGGAGAAGGTTATTTAGCGTGCTAGGTTTTGGGAAACGCCCAATCGTTCGGAGGAACGTGCTGCATCAAGCTCGGGTCGTATCGAGCCTATTCGGGCTGTTCGGGGGATTTCCGGGCCATCCCGCCACTGGTACTTCCCTACTTGCTCGCACTTGTCTTCTAGCCGCAGGCCCATGCTATACTTTGTAACCCATCGTCACCGCGATCTTACTCGCTGCGGCAGGCGATGGTGAGTGTTCTCGGAGAGTGATTTATCGCCGAACGGAACTTCCGCATGGCCGATCGTATCCGCATCAACGAGCGGATACGCGCGCGCGAGATACGCGTCGTTGATGACGATGGTGGACAGCTTGGCGTGATGCAGCCGTTTGAAGCCATTCGTCTCGCAAAGGAAAAGGGTCTCGATCTTGTGGAGATTTCCCCCACGGCTGACCCGCCGGTCTGCAAAATTACCGATTACGGTAAATATCTTTATCAGCAAAATAAAAAGGCCCACGAGCAGCGCAAGAGCCACAAGGGCACGCAGTTAAAAGAAGTGAAATTTCGGCCCAACACCGCCGAGCACGATTATCAGGTGCGCAAAAACCAAATCATCCGTTTTCTGGGTGACGGTCACAAGGTTAAGGCCATGATCTTCCATCGCGGCCGGGAGATGGCCCATCAGGAAGTGGGCCGCAAAAAGATGGACCGTCTGCTAAAAGAAATTACCGATTACGCGCAGCTTGAGCTCGGTCCGCGCATGGAAGCCAACATTTTGATGGCCCTGCTCGCGCCCAAGAAGGGTGTCTCCGCAAAGCCTGCGGCGCAACCTGCCGCGGAGTCTCAGTCCGCTTAGCGTGGCGGAGGACATTAGAAAGGTTTTCCTCACATGGCCAAGAAGCGAAAAGGTAAAAAGCGCAAGTTGAAGACCCATCGTGGGGCCGCCAAGCGCTTCAAAGTTACCGCGACAGGTAAAATCAGGCGCCCGCATTCCGGTAAGCGCCACTTGATGGGCACTAAGAAACCCAAGCGCATGCGCCACTTGAAAAAGAGCACCGCCGTACATCCTGCTGACGTTCGCAACGTTCGCATGATGCTGCCATACGCCTGAAGTTTTGTAGCTCGCCTCTGGTTGAGGCGAGTGCCTTTTTCGCGCCAGGCAGCGCTTCACGGGTGCCTGCCGGCCGATCCTTCGAAGCTGATTCGAAGGTGCCTCAAAGGTGATCCTGGAGAGCTTCTGCTTTGCAGGAGCAGCCCAGGGACACGTAGTCATCACACCGGAGACAAACCCGTCTGGGCAAGACCCGCTCTGCTGGGGTCTGCTCGCCTTGCGTTTGTCTCCCCATAGGAGAACATCATGGCTCGCGTAAAACGCGGCAGCAAACGTCGCGCGCGGCGCAAAAAATATTTGCGCCGCACCAAAGGGTTTTTTCTAACCAAGAGCAAGCTTTACCAGTCGGCTCAGGAGGCGGTGAACCGCGCGGAACGCTATTCCTACCGCGATCGGCGAGTCAAAAAGCGCCAGTACCGCCAGCTTTGGATCCAGCGCATCGGTGCAGCCGCGCGCAATGCCGGAATGACCTACAGTCAGTTTATGCACGGCCTGAAGGCCGGCGGCGTCGAGCTCGATCGCAAGGTACTCGCCGACATTGCCGTGAAAGACTCAGCGGCCTTCGGCCTGTTAGCCGAACAAGCCAAAACCGCGGCAAGCGCCGCGGCGCCAGCGCCTCCTTCGGCGCCCAGGAAAAAATCGTAAGGGGTATACGTCGGCCGGCTCAAAGCTGCTCTTTGTTCGATCATTCCGAGCAAAGAGACGCGACGTTTTTGCCTTTCCATGCGCGAAGCGCATGTCGCGTCTGGTAGTTCGGGAATCCCCCTGCGCATTTCTTTGAATGCGCCGTCGCTCGGGAACGTAAACTGGAATTAGAACGTCATGGACGCTATCGAAAAAACGAGAATTCCATTCGACCAGCTAGAGGACTCCTCCTCAGGGGCAATGCAAAGGCTGTTCAGCGACTTGATCGCATTGGCTCAGAATGAAGCCAATTCCATTGGGGACGATGAATCGTGCGAAGCGTTCCGTGTTAGATGGCTGGGCCGCAAGGACAGCATTCGTGACCGCATTAAAGAGAACTGGCTTATAAAGGCCCCGGCACATGCGAAAAAGCTCATCGGCACTCATTTCAATACGTTCGCAACGGTCGTGGAAGAACTTCATCGCTACAAAAAGGATGCGATAGGAATTCTAGATCTAGACGTAGATCACGTTGACCTCTCGCTTCCCGGCGTCCAGCGTCCGATCGGCTCGCGGCACCTGATCCGCCAAACCATCGAAGAAATCGAACGCATCTTTCTCTCTCTCGGCTATACCGTTGTCGAAGGCCCGGAAATCGAGACGCCGTATTACAACTTTGAGGCCCTCAATATTCCCGAGCATCATCCCGTGCGCGATGACATGGATACCTTCTATCTCGAGTTGCCCGAGGATGCACCGACGCGGCTGCTGCGCACCCATACCTCGCCGGTGCAGATACGCACCATGGAAAAGCAGAAGCCCCCGGTGCGCATCATCGTTCCCGGAAAAGTTTACCGCCGCGATAATCCCGACGCGACTCACTCATTCATGTTCCATCAGGTGGAAGGGCTCGCTGTCGATAGCGACATCACCTTCTGCGACTACAAAGGCACGATGGAATATTTCGTGCGCCAGTTTCTCGGCCCATCTGTAAAAACCAGATTCCGCCCCAGCTATTTTCCGTTCACCGAGCCTTCCGTGGAAGTGGACGCAAGCTGCCACGTTTGCGGCGGCGGCGGATGCCGCGTCTGCAAATTCTCCGGCTGGATCGAACTGCTCGGCTCGGGAATGGTCGACCCTGCGGTATACGGATTTGTAGATTACGACCAAACGAAATTGAACGGTTTTGCCTTCGGCATGGGCGTGGACCGGCTGGCCCTTCTAAAATACGGCCTCAATGACTTGCAGGTTTTGTTTCAGAATGACGTGCGCTTCTTGCGGCAATTTCCGTGAGGTCCTCCGGCAAGGTTCACTGGTACGCGATGTCGGAATTTGCGCCTGTGAGTATCGAAACAACAAATTCGCCAAACACTTCCGCAAAGCACACCGGCCTGCGCGCTCGCATTTTCCCCTTGTTGCTGGCAAAGGCCAATGCGCGATATGAGCGGTGGATCGCTGCGCGTAAGCGCCAGCTGTTCAGCGAGCTGCGCGGCAGGGTCCTCGAAATCGGCCCTGGTGTCGGCGTCAACTTGCGATATTACGCTGCCGGAGTGCATTGGATCGGCATCGAGCCGAATCCGTATATGCAAGGTCCCCTTCTCAAAGAAGCCGGAAAGCGCGGCCTGCATGTTGATTTGCGTACGGGTATCGCCGAGCGCATCGAGCTCCCCGATCAAAGCATGGACGCCGTCGTGAGCACGCTGGTCCTTTGCTCGGTCGAAGATATGGATCGCGTTCTCCAAGAAATTCAGCGCATCCTCAAACCCGGTGGCCGCTACGTATTCATCGAACACGTTGCTGCGCCGCGCGGAACGTGGCTGCGGCATTTGCAGCGTTTGGTGCGGCCGGTGCTTACCTTTTTTGCGGAAGGCTGCCACCCGGATCGCGAGACCTGGAACGAGATTGCGACAGCTGGCTTTCGTGACGTCAAGATCGAGCACTTTCGCGCTCCATTGCCGGTGGTTTCTCCGCACATCGCCGGCGTAGCCATTCGCTAAGTGTTGCTGGCCGAACAACTACGATGAAAGTTCTCTCCAACTGGCTGAAAGAATTTGTGAGCTTCACCGCTCCGCCGGAGGACCTTGCCTCGCGCCTTTCGCTCGCAGGCGTCAACATTGGAGCCGTGGAAGATTCGCAAGCCGGTCCGGTGTTGGACGCCGATCTCACCACCAATCGTCCGGATTGTCTTGGGCATTATGGGATCGCGCGCGAGGTCGCCGCGCTTTACCGCTTGCCACTCAAAAATGTCACGCCGCAATTGACCGAGTCTTCGGAAAAAGCGAGCGACGCAGTTCGCGTCACCATCGAATCTCCCGATCTTTGCGGACGCTTCACCGCGCGAGTCATTCGTGGCGTGCGAGTCCAGCCGTCGCCAGCGTGGCTCCGCGAGCGGCTCGAAGCGCTCGGCCAAACCTCCATCAACAACATCGTAGACGCCACCAATTACGTCATGATCGAACTCGGGCATCCGCTGCATGCTTTCGATTACGATCGAATTTCCGGACATCACATCATCGTGCGCCGCTCGCGTCCAAGCGACCCCGGCCAATCAAGCCGCCCGACCGGCGGAGACACCTTACAAACCCTTGATGGCGTCGAACGCGCTATTCCCAGCGATGTTTGCCTGGTCTGCGATGCTGTGCGACCTGTCGGCATTGGCGGCATCATGGGCGGGTCGGCAACGGAAATTTCATTCGCTACAAAAAACGTTCTTCTCGAGTGTGCTTGGTTCGATCCGATTTCGATTCGTCGCGCCGCAAAAAACCTCAAACTGCATACCGAGGCTTCGACTCGCTTCGGCCGCGGCGCCGATCCGGAAATGGCCGACCTTGCTTCGCGGCGTTGCGCGGAATTGATTCAGCAACTAGCCGGCGGCGAAATTCCGTCCGGAGTTGTGGACCAATATCCGCGTCGCCTTTCGCCCGCCAAGCTTACCCTGAGGCGCGCTGAACTTCTGCGGGTAATGGGCGCGGACATTCCCGACAAAGAGGTTGAAGCCATTCTAAAAGCGCTGGGGTTTGCTCCGGTGCGCAACGACGCGACGCGAGGTCAATCCGGCTCGCTGATGGCCGCATGGGAATGCACGACCCCTTCGTGGCGATCCTCCGACGTTACCCGCAGCATCGATCTCATCGAAGAAGTTGCACGGCTTTATGGCCTCGATAAATTTCCTGCGCGCATGCCTTCCGCACACCAAGCCGCCGCGCGATTGCCGTACGCTGAAGCCGACGACCGCTTGCGCGAGCGCCTGATTGGATTGGGTTATCGCGAAATCATTTCCATCACGCATGTTGATCCGTCGCGCGATGAACTGTTCCGTCCTGATGGCGTTACTCCTGCACGCCTCGCCAATCCCATCGCCGAAGACGCGTCGGTCCTGCGCTCGACAGGAATTGTTTCGATGGTCGCAGCGCTCGAATGGAATCTCAACCACGGCCAGCGCAACGCGCGTCTTTTCGAATTTGGGCGCGGGTATCGTCTCGACGGAACCGATCCGGTCGAAACGCGCATCCTCACCATTGGCGCGACCGGCGATGCACAAGAGAAAAGCATTTACCAAGAGCAGCGCGACTATTCTTTCGCGGATTTGAAGGGCGACCTCGACGCCCTGGGCGAACTCGCAGGCGGGTTTGCCTGGCAGCCAACTGAGGCCAACTGGCTGCATCGCGGACGTTCGGGGCACTTCCACATACTGAATTCCCAGGACGTTAATACGTTTCCAAGCGCCGGAAGCAGAGCGGGCGGTTCCTCTCCGGGCATCGCCGGACAACTTGCCAAATCTGTTTGCGAGCGGCTCAAAATCCGGCAGGATGTTTTTCTCGCCGAGCTAGCGCTCGACGATTTCTACCAGCACTACACGAAAACAAAACAACAGCGCCGTTACCAACCGCTGCCGCGTTATCCCGCCGTGGAGCGTGACTTTTCTTTACTGCTTCCCGAGGGCACCTCCTTCGCCGATGTTGCGCGGGTGATTCGCCAAACCGGCATCGAAGAACTTTCCTCCATCGAGGCCGTGGACTTATTCCGCGGTAAAACTGTCCCGGCCGGAAAATATTCGCTACTGGTGCGCGTCAGGCTGCACAGCCGCGAAGGAACGTTTACCGAAGCCCAACTCACCGAGTTTACGTCCGGCATTGTCGCTGCTCTCGCGAGGCAGCTCGGCGCGACGCTTCGCGCCAGCTAGTTGCCTATGTTATGTTTGGCTGGCCCCCGCCCAGCAGAATCCCCGTAGGAGCAACCATGAGCAAGTCAGTCAAAGTGGAAATCTACGACCAGATCTACAACATCGGCGGCGATCTCGATGAGGCTTACGTCCAGCAACTCGCGGAGTACGTGGATTCGAAGATGCGCGCCGTTGCCGAGGCCACCAAGGCAGTGGACTCGCTAAAGGTAGCTGTTCTTGCGGCGCTGGCCGTTGCCGATGAATTGCACGCGCTGCGCAAGGATCGTGGCGAATTGGAAGAGCCTTTGCGCGAACAAGTCGAGCGATGCCTCACGCTCGTCGAGCGCGCGCTGAAGCAGACGGCCTGACGCGAATGCTCGGAAATTTCTCCTCCTTCTAACCTCTGCGCTCGGATTTCTTTTTGCGTTCGTTCTTCTGACGTTTCGTGATAACCGCTCAGCAAAACTGACGGGACATTCAGCAGTAGCGGAAATTGTTATTTCACAAATTTAATGCGACCAGGGCGTCGGCTTGCGCTCCCAACGATGCTCGCGCAATTCTGCAAACAGCGGCTCGGGCAGGGAACCGGCATCGCTTGCGGCCAAATTTGCTTCCACATGTTGCGCTTTGCGCATGCCGGGGATGATGGTGCTGACGTCGCGATTGGCGAGGATGAAGCGCAGGGCCATTTCCGGCAGAGTCCCGCCAGTGGGAACCAGGGGCTTTAGCGCGTCGGCGCGCGCGACGCTGGCCTTCAAATTCTCCGGAACGAAATAGGTGTTGCGCCAGTCGCCCTCGGGCCAGCGGCTATCGAGTGTAAGCGTGCCGGTGAGCGAGCCTTCGTCGAATGGTACGCGCGCGATGACCGCGACATCTTTTTCGCGGCACGCAGGAAAAAGCTCATCCTCGGGATTCTGATCGAAAATGTTGTAGATGACCTGCACGGCATCCACGTGGCCGGAGCGCACGGCGCGCACTCCGTTCCACGGCTCCCAGCGATTGCTGCTGATTCCGACGGCGCTGATTAATGTTTCCCGCCGCAAATCGTCAATCTTGCGAATCCAGCGCTCATCGTCGGTCCAGGCGTCTTCCCAGGTGTGAAATTGTATGAGGTCAATTTGCGGCACGCCGAGATTGGCGAGACTTTTATGAACATACTCTTCGATGTAATCGGGAGGATAGCAATCGTCAAGCTTGAATTCACGGCGGCTGGGCCACTGGCGATTCTTGGGGGGAATTTTTGTGGCCGCGCAAAGTTTCTTTCCGGTGTTAGCGCGCAAAATTTGGCCGAGCAATTTTTCACTGTGGCCCGAGCCGTAGGCCCACGCGGTGTCGAAAAAATTGCACCCAAGATCCACGGCGCGCTGGAGAGCGGCGAGGGACTCGGCGTCATCGGAGCCGGTCCAGCCAGCCATTCCCCACATTCCGTAGCCGACTTCGCTAACGTTCCATCCAGCCCTGCCAAAGCGGCGGTATCTCAAGCGGCGTTACTCCTTCTAAGCAAGTGGCGCTGCTGCGTCAGAATCATAGCAAGCTTTGACTCCGCGCCGGAAACGGAGACATGACCAAGGCGACTAGGATTGAGTGAGCTATTGTGACGTTGTTGTTTTGGGGTGGTAATTCGGATATGTGGCCCTATGCTGATTCGTTTTCGTCATGCCCGCATACGACCCCCTGTGCCGAGTCAGTCAAATGCAAACTGACCCACTACCGACCAATACCAGCGGTGACTCTAGGGCCGAGGGCGCGCGAGGAGTTGACGAAGTTTGTCCATGGGCAAGGCTTCGGCGGAGTGGTCGGCGCGCCCGTGGATGGTATGGGCGCGCAGCAGGGAATTGTAGATGGCTTCTTCGGTGGCATCGATGGCGGCTTCGAAGAGCGGTGAGACATGATCTTCGTCAACGAGTTGGACGGCGGGCCGCAAAACGTTGTCGGCCGGTGTGCTGCGAGAAGGGACGGAGGTGCGGCGCGTTGCGCCGGGTGCGCCTCGCGGCGAATCCGCTTCGGTGCGCGGTTGCTGGGATGCGGCCGTATCGGCAGCGGCGCGATTCGTTGTAGTTGAGAACGCGATGACGAACTCACCGCTGCCATGGCTGCCTGTTGCACCGGTGCGAGCCATGCCCAGAATCGCGCGTGCGGCCAAGCGGCGGAGCTGGCGGGCGTCGAGCGGTGCATCGGTGGCGACGACGATCATGCACGAGCCGTCGGCTGAAGGCGGTGCCAGACCAGTCGCACTTGCACGCGATTCCGGCGGTTGCAGCTCGCGCCACACAGGGACGCCTGCGATGGTCAGGCGTCCGCCGAAATTTGTTTGCACCAGTACGCCGATGGTGTAGCCGCCCCGGCTGGCAGGAAGATGCCGCGAGCTTGTGCCAATGCCGCCCTTCCAGCCGAAAGCGAGGGTGCCGGTTCCGGCTCCGGCGGCGCCTTCTTCGACAGGGGCACTCGGGCCGCTTGAAAGCGCGCTCGTGAGAGCGCGGCGGACGTCCTCGGCTTTGACGTGTCGCCCACGAATGTCATTTAGCCAGCCGTCATTGGTTTCGCCGACCAGAGGATTGACCGAATACACATCTTCATTGCCAGGCTGCGCGAGCGTCCAATCAACCAGAGCCGCTGCTGCGTCCCAAACACTGAGCGTGTTAGTGAGTATGATCGGCGTTTCCAGTTGGCCCAGTTCGGTCACTTGCGTCGAACCGGCGAGCTTGCCAAAGGCATTGTAGACGTAAACAGCGGCAGCCACTTTTTCGCGGAAGATATTTCCGCCATGAGGAAGGATGGCGGTCACCCCGGTGCGGACATCGCTTCCGGAAACCAGAGTGGCGTGGCCGACGCGTACGCCCGCAACATCGGTGATGGAATTAAGCGGGCCAGGATCGTAAATGCCGGGGCCAATACCAAGGTCGCGTGCGCGAGGACGCGGTCCTTCCAATGGTTTCGTCTGGGCTGCAGTTTGGGAAGCAATGGCAAGCCACCAGGTGGCGAGCATCGTGAGGAATTTGCGCATGCGTTTTTTCCTTTGCTCGAAGCAAACCAGGCAATATTAACGTTGCATGGGAATTTGCGGGCGGTTGTGACGAACGATCAGGTGAACAAAGAACATCAGAACAAGGATGCCGCCAAACGTGCATACGATGGTAGCTCCGGTGGGCAAATCAAGCCGCGCCGAGAGATAAACACCGAGGGCGGAGACCAGCGTGCCCATGGTCCAGCCGATCGCCAAACGCGGGCCGATGCGGTCCGCAAAGAGCATCGCGCCGACTGAGGGCACAATCAAGTAACAGAACACCAGAAGGACACCGGCGATGGCCACCGACGAGGTAACCACAAATCCGAACGAAGCATAGAACAAAAAATCCCAGAATCGCACTCCTAAGCCGAGCTCCTCGGACCCCTCATCGGGCTGGTTATGATGCAACGAGATCGCCAGGAATTTTTTGCGAAAGACAAAGTGAAATATTCCGATGGCGCCATATAACAACGCGGTATGCCCGACCTCGGTCATGGACACCGCTAAAATATTTCCGACCAGCATGTCTTTCAGATGCTCGGTCTCTCCGGTGGCTTTGGACATGGCCAGGATGGCGGCCGCGGAAGCGACCGCGTAGGTGATGCCGATAAAGGCTTCTTGAGGAATGTGGCCGCGACGCGTGCGGACCGTGGCAAAAATAGCGGCACCCAAAAAGGTGAAGGCGAGGCTGATCCAGTAAGAACCGCGGCCGTGGGGATCCATGCCGGCCAGGATCGCGATGGTGGCGCCGAGGGCGGCAATCTGGGCAAGCGCCAGGTCCACAAAGATAACCCCACGCTCGACGACGTGGACGCCAAGATAAGCGTGAATGCCGGTGAGGATCAAACTGGCTAAAAACGCTGGGAGCAGGAATTCCAGCATCGCTGTGAGATCTCCTTGTAGACGCAAGCCATAAGGTGAAAAAACGGAGACGTTCAGTGCACTTCTTGAAACGCCTTCACCAGCAGCGCTATATCGTAATCGAATAGCTTGAAATAGTCGGTAACTGGCTTTTCGCCGCCGACCGATGGAAGCATCACCACGACTTTCGCACCCGTGTCGCGCGCAATGGCATTCGGTGTTTTCAGGTCAAAATACGGCTCGACCATAACAATCTTTATGTTTTCGCGCTTCATTAATCGAATGAGCTCGAGTGTGTGTGACGGGCTCGGCGGAATGCCGGGGCGCGGCTCGACATAGCCAACGACGTCGAGGCTAAAATGCTTGGCAAAATTTGGCCACGAACGGTGATAGGTAATCACTTTGCGTCCCGCGTACGGCTTCATTTGTTCTAGCCACTTTTTGTCTTCCCGCTTCAGGCGGTCTGCCAAGGCCTCATAGCGCTCGTCGAAATATTTCGCATCGGCAGGACGCATCTCCGAAAGTTTGTCGGCAATGCCCTTAGCGATGCGCAGTCCGTTGTTGGGGTCGAGCCAATAATGCGGGTTGCCTTGCGGATGGACATCGCCTTCCGCTCGAGTCACTACGCCTTTGGGGATTTCGAGAATTTCAGCGAATCGCGAGGCGTCAAGATAGCCTGGCCCGGCTACCTGTATTCTGGGATTGCCGGACTGGTTGATAAGCGGAGGCAGCCAGCCAATCTCTAGCTCCAGGCCGACCACGATCAGCAGATCCGCCTTGCGCAGCTTCAGCAGGAAGCTCGGCTTGGCTTCCACAAAGTGCGGATCCTGATAGCCGCGGGCGATCGATTCCACGGTGATGCGGTCGCCGCCGACTTCCTGAGCGAGTGACGCGAGGTCCGCGGTGGCCGTTATGATTTGAAGTTTTCCAGCCGCTTGCGCGGGCAGAGGCGTGAGCGTAGCCAGCAGCAACGCGATGCTGACAATGCTCGCCGCCAGCGAAGTAAGACGAGTTTCTTCGGATGCGTTTCTCATCATCATCTCCTAATCGTTATCACTGCTAGAACGGATGGGCGCCATGCGCGCCGAGTACAAACAACAATTGGAAGCGCAGTTCATTGGCGTCGAATTTTTCAGCATATCGCGCAAAACGGTACTGCCCGCGAACTTGGCTGAACTCGCTCGGCCAATAGGTCAGAAGCGCGGAAAAACCAGTATCACGCAGATTGGCATCTGCTGCGCGAGCGCTGCGGTCAAAGCGGCCGCCCACGGTCCACCGGCGCGTGAGCCTATACTCGCCGGAGGTGTAGAGGCCAAACGCGCGCTGGGTTTCAAAAGCATTGCGCGCTGAAAGCTGATCGCGGTGGCTCCAGACCAACTCGGTCCGCGCCAGGAATGAGTGGTAGATGGCGCGACGAAGCGGCTTCCAGCGAAACGTCGCGTCTACCCCATAGAGATTGGTGTGGAAGTCAGAAGGAAGCAGCGTCACGAGGGTGTCGCCGGCACTGTGACCGTGGGCGTAAGAAAAGCCGATGTCCACGTTCGACGATTCGCTTAGATCTTTGTAAGCGCGAATATGCCCGACAGTGCTGACGTCCTTATGTTTGTCCGCACGAAAAATATTGCCGGAATCTCCTCGAAAAACCTGGCCGGTTCCTTCGAGGAAGATCCATTTCGGTGCCGGCAAAATACGGGTGACGGAAAAACCAGCGTCATTGATACCGTCTTCGCCGCCCAGTAGATTTTCTGTCACCAGCGGCCGGTCAGTCCATTCCAGCGCGTGATTGTGAATCGTATTCACCTTGCCGAACGCGGCGCGCATCTTGCCCGCTTTGGCTACAAAGCCGCCAGGCAGCGCCGTGAAGGTAACGTAACCTTCTTCGACGTTCACGCCGGTTTCGCCGAAGGAGAGAAAGAAATCACCGCGGGCGTAGGGATCGATGATGGCTTGGAAGCTGACTTCGGATTCGTGTAGCTCGAGCGCGGGCACCGGGCGAATCTTATTGCGGCCGAGCGAGCCGAGGAAGTCGCCGATCACGCTGATATCCGGATTGAGCAGTTTGGCATTGGATGTTGCGCCGCCGAAGACCTGCGTCTGCGGGCCACCAAGGATCGGTGATGGTTCTTGGGCCGCCGGTTGCATGGCGGCTATCTCGCCGCTAACTGGAGTGGATGGCTGCGCCATCGCCGACACGGTTCTTTCTGCAGCGCCTTTTTCCATGCCAGGCCCCGCCGTGAGTACGAGTCGACCGCTTGGCGCGACGCCGTTCGGCTGGGGGTCGCGCACCTTGATCAGTTCCCTGCGTAACAGCTCCACTTGCGCGGCTAGCGCGTGGACTTGTTCTTCGAGCGCCTGGAGCCGGCGGGTTTCCGTCGATTCCGCGACACCGGTGGATTTGCCCTGGGCTACAAGCATGCCTGGCACGAAACAAAATGCGCACGCGACGACCATTGCTCTTCTCATCGAAATACTCCTCTCAGAGACTAAGGGATTTAGGATGACATAGGCCCGGCGATCTCTTCCTGCTGCGACGTTCGGAAAACTAATTGTGCGCCCCAACGAGCACCCATCAAGCCTTTTTTTAATGATGTGCGTCTGATAGGATGTTTGGCGGCAGGGGTATGTGTCGCCCCTAAAGGATTAGGGCTTGAGCCGGAAAACTGAAAAACACACTCTGTTCGGTCAGGCTGTCTTGGGAGTGGCGCTGCTGGCGCTGCTCTTCGCCATGGCGGCGGGCGCTGTCTCGCACGGCGACGACAACAATTCGAGCCGCCCGTGCGCGATTTGCCAGCTCGCCCACATGCCGATTCTCGATCCCGGCATTCCCGAACTGATTCCTTCCCTTGCGTTCGTTGCGCCGTACGCGCCCAACGAACAATTAGTCATCGATCTTGATCCGTGGTTTCATCAGCACCCCTCCCGCGCGCCTCCCGCTTAGTCTCACACCGAAACTTTTTTCCGAGTTCTTTTGAACATCAGCTGCTCACGCTGGTCAGGGGCGAGTGAGCTGATGGTTCTTTCTATTTGGCCAAATTCGTCGAGGCCCAGCGTGGCCTATTCCGGGAGGAATCATGATCCGCATTGCTGCTCGAATTGGTTTTTTATTTAAGGGTTTACGCTTGCCCGACGACTTCAACAAAAGCAAAACATCGCCTAACCTAGGGGTCGGAGGGAAAGCGCAAAAAGAGTTTAGAAGATTTCCGCTTTTGCTCTTGAGCTTACTATTGCTTATTTTTACTTCGCACGGCTGGGCGCAATCTTCAGGAACAATCGAGGGTGTTGTGAAGGACCCTTCGGGAGCGGCAGTGCCAAACGCAACGGTCCAGATTCACAACCCGGTAAGCCATTTTGACGTAAGCGCAACCACCGACAGCGAAGGAAAATTCCGGTTCACGAGCGTACCGTTCAATCCTTATCATCTTAGTGTGACGGCATCTGGTTTTGCGCCGTACACGCAGGATGTCGATTTGCGCTCGGTGGTGACCGTGAGTCTCGGGGTGAACCTGAAGGTGGCATCGGCAGAAACTTCGGTCACCGTCCAAGGCGAGGCCGCAGATCTGATCGAAAATGATCCGACCGCGCATACCGATGTGGATCGCAACCTGTTTTCGAAAATGCCGCTGGAAAGCGTCTCGTCGTCGATCAGTTCTCTGATCACCTTTACCACTCCTGGCGTGGCGGCTGATTCCAACGGGTTTATGCACGGTCTGGGAGAGCATCAAGAAAACGCTTTCTCAGTCGACGGACAGCCCATCACCGACCAGCAAAGCAAGGCCTTCTCCAACCAGATTCCGCTCGGTTCGGTGCAGTCTCTGGAAGCGGTAAACGGAATTCCTCCGGCCGAGTACGGCGACAAAACTACCTTGATCATCAACGTGACGACCCGCTCGGGCCTCAACCTGCGGCCGACGGGCAGCGTGAACGCTTCCTATGGTTCTTTTGGGACGAGCAATGCTGGCCTCGATTTTGCCGCAGGCAGCGAACACTGGGGAAACTTTCTGACTGCAAGCGGCCTACAGTCGGGTCGCTTTCTCGATCCCCCAGAGTTTCAGGTGATTCATGCAAAAGGAAACTCCGAAAATATCTTCGACCGGGTGGACTTTCAGCCTCGCATACAAGATACCTTCCGCCTGAACCTGAACTATGCCCGCTCTTGGTTCCAACAGCCCAATCAATTCGATCAGGGGGCTGCAGGACAGGATCAACGAGCACTCATCAATACATTTAATATCGCGCCCGCGTGGACGCACATATTCAATACCACTGCCGTGCTGAACGTGAATGCTTTCGTGCGTCAGGATCGCTACCACTATTTTCCCAGTGCGAACGCATTCTCGGACCTGCCCGCGACGCTGGCACAAAACAGGCGTCTCACCAACCTGGGGGTGCGCGCTGACCTCAGTTACGTTAAGGGCGCCCACAACATCAAGATGGGTGCGCAACTGCAACACTGGTTGCTGAACGAGAAATTCAGTTTGGGGATCACTGACGCAGCATTCAACGCGCCATGCCTGGATTCCACAGGTATGCCGGATCCAAGTCCTACGCCGAGGGATCCCGCGCAATGCTCGGCAGCCCGGGAGGGAGACACAGCGAATGATATGTTTTTGGCCGGGCTTCTGCCCTTCGACCTGACGCGCAGCGGGAGACTTCTGAATTTCAATGATCACACCGACATCAAGGAAACCTCCATGTACGTTCAGGATGCGATAAGGCTGGGAAACTGGTCGTTCAACCTGGGGATCCGCGGAGACCTGTACCGCGGACTCAGTAGCGCTTCGGTGGCTGAACCGCGCACAGCTGCAGCTTACAACATTAAGAAAACCAATACGGTGTTGCGTATCGGCTATGCCCGGGCCATTGTGACTCCGTACAACGAGAATCTGCTGGTTTCCAGTTCGACCGGGCTGGGCGGATTGGGCGGTCCTGGCGGTGGCGCCATACCCCCGAAACCCGGTTACCGCAATCTGTTCAACGTGGGGTTCGAGCAGGCATTCGGAAGATTCCTCGTGGTGACCGCCGACTATTATTGGAAGTACACCAAACCCGATTACGACTTCGGCGTCTTATTCAGCACACCGTTGACTTTCCCTATTCAATGGAGAAAGGCAAAGATCGATGGAGTTGCGGTGCGGGTGAGCGTGCCTAACTTCCACGGGCTGGCATTGGTGACTGTCCTGGGAACCTCGCGCGACCGGTTCTTTCCTCCAGGAGTCGGCGGTCTACTTTTCAACGCGGCGCCCCCCCCAGGCGTCTTTCGCATCGACCATGACCAGGCGTTCCAGCAGACCACCCACATCCAGTATCAATGGAAGCGTACCGGACCGTGGATCGGCTTTAACTGGAGGTACGACAGCGGCCTTGTGGCCGGGGCGGTTCCGTTCGCGACGAGTAATACCGACGTGGTCGATCTCACGGTTCTGACGGCAGACCAGCAGACCCAGGCTGGTCTTTTCTGTGGAAACGTGTTCCCCACGCTGAGCAGGCCGCTCGTAAGCTGCCCAGCAGGGCGATATGGGTCGACCAGAATCGACATCCCAGCGCCAGGCACCCAGAATCCCGACCGCAATCCTGCCCGCATTAAGCCGCGACACCTGTTTGATGTGGCGGTGGGTGACGACAATTTGTTCCATGGGGATCGCTATAAGTGGAGTCTGCGCTTCACGGTGATCAACCTGACCAACAAGGTAGCTCTGTACAACTTCCTGTCCACCTTCAGCGGGACGCACTTCGTCACACCCCGTACCGAAACTGTCGAACTAGGCTTCCACTTCTAACGTGCATCAGCAGCAGGGGGGCGCTCGTTGTTGGAGCGCCCTTAGTCTTTGAATTGTGTCCGCCGCACCTCACGCTGGAGGGAGTATACTTTCAGCGTGGAGAGACGACGCACCATTGGGGCGGTGATGTTGCTGCTCTTCTTGCTCGCCCCGCAGTTGCCAGCGATGTGCAGTCAGTGTGCGTTTACGATGGCTGGCCAGAATTTGAGTGCGACTCGCAAACAAAACAGCGGAGCAGCGCAGGCCACCCCCAGGGCGACTCCTAGCGAACATTGTCGGCATATGGCCAATCCTCAATCAGGATCGTCCGCTCATCTCACGTCAGCAGCGCCATGCCAAGATCGGCCTTGCCAGCAGTTGGTAGATTCAGCGACCAAGATGATTCGCTTGGACCCTGCGCAGCCTTTGCTTAGTTTTCGCTCCCTGGTGTCCACCGAAGGTTCTGACGATCACGATCTCGTTGCCAAAGATCCGCTTCACAGTCCAAGTGAAGAACCTACACTAAATCTATCCGCGTACGAACCGCCTTTGGTAAGCCTGAGAATCTAGAACCCTCCTGAATCTCTTCCTGCTGGCGATGTCGGGCTCTCAGCGTGTGAATTCGGTTTGCTGAGGGAGACCTTTCATGAGCTTTGCGCGTATTCCGGAGAGTTTCTTGGGGGATTTCCGATGAAGATGTTTGCCGCGATTACGCTTGGTCTCTTGTTTGTTCCGGCGCTTGCCGTAGCTCAACAATCCAGCGGCGATGACCAGACGCAAGGAATGCAGATGGGGTCAAAGTCTAACGATCAGCAGCCCGAAAAGAAGACGAAAGATGAGATGCAGGGCATGCCCGGAATGGATCCTAAGCAGATGCCCGGCATGCAAATGGACCAGAACAGCATGATGAATATGCATCCTGAAACCTTTCTTCAGGAGATTATTCATCACGGCACGTCAGGTACCAGTGCGGAGCCGAATTCCACTCCAACGCCCATGCTCATGACCATGAAGAGGCAGTGGACGCTGATGTTCCACGCCAACGTCTTTTTGGCGGACATCCAACAATCGAGCGTGCGCGGAACAGATAAGTTTTTCTCGACCAACTGGTTCATGGGAATGGCTCAGCGAGACGTGGGGCCGGGAGTTTTCACCGGACGTGTAATGTTAAGCCTAGAGCCAGGAACGGTGTCCAAGCAGCGCTACCCGCTGCTTTTCCAGCAAGGCGAGACGGCTTTCGGAGTTCCGATCGTAGACGGCCAACACCCGCATGACTTCATCATGGAACTCGCTGCGCTATATGATGTAAAGCTGGGCAAGAAGTCTTTACTTTCCTTCTATTTCGCTCCCATGGGCGACCCTGCGATGGGACCGACAGCGTATCCGCATCGTGCTTCCGCCGCCGAGAATCCGGTCGGCGCTCTCAGCCACCACCAGCAGGACTCTACGCATATTGCGGACGATGTCGTCACGGTCGGCTGGACCTATGGCCTGGCGCGTATGGAGGCGTCCGGATTTCATGGTCGGGAGCCAGAGGAGTTTCGATGGGACATTGATCAAGGGAAAATCGATTCGTGGTCCACGCGCTTGACCATTCAACCAGGGAAGAATTGGGGCGGGCAGTTTTCCTATGCACGCATCAGGAGTCCGGAAGCTCTCTTTCCCGGTGAAGATCAAGAACGCATGACCGCATCCATCATGTATAACCGTCCGCTTCACGATGGCAACTGGGCAAACACAATTCTGTGGGGCCGCACACGCTCGCTCCCGGACAACTCTACGTTCAACAGTTATCTTCTGGAATCCACAGTGCGGTTCCTCACGCGTAATTACGCCTGGACGCGAATTGAGAATGTGGATCGCTCAAACGAACTGTTGATCGGCGAGCGTCCGTTGCCGTCAAACTTCCGGGAGGAGCCGTTCGGACCGGTCCAGGCCTACACCTTCGGCTACAGCCATGACTTCGATTTGATTCCGCATGTGGCGTCTGCTGTAGGGGCGCAAGTTACAACCTACGGTGTAGGCAATGTTTTTAAGCCGATATACGGTTCGCATCCGTTTGGAGTTGCCGTCTTCGTGCGATTCCGTCCATTTTCAGGAAACGAACGATGAACCGAACGTTGGAAGGTAAGGCCATCGACTCCCCTGGGAACGAAACGCAGGCCTGAAACAAGCCCGATGGGCGGTGGAAGATCGTCCATCGAAGGCGTCCCTTAACGTCATGAAAATGGGAAAAAAGTTGGCCGCTGCCATTCTGATTTTGGTTCTTGCTGGGGCATTCTTGGCCTAGCGCATGATGGAACGCGGCTTCAGTGCACCGGAAAAGCCCTCAGCAATGGAGGCGCTGATTGCAAGATCAATTCGCAACCTCTCGATCCCCGCAGGAGGGAACAATGCGCGCAACCCGTTCTCGGCAACTGCGAAGGTTCTTCAAGAAGCGCGGGGGCATTTCGCTGACTATTGCGCCATCCCACGCCCATGGACGGTATTGTTCGATCCGAAGCGTTCGCTGGGGCACTTGGTCGGTTCGACTAGCCGGGCTACAATGATTATAGAGCGGTACTGCGAAGCAGGTGATGAAAGCGAAAGCTGTTTGAACCAATGCTGGATCTCTGGGGAGCCAAGTTCAGACGGCCCGTGTGCATGGCCTGTCCCGAGTCCGCAATCCGCAGAGTACGTTATTAGCCGACGCGGGATGCGCACTCGGGGCAGGAAAGCCTGACGGCCGGCGCGAGGCGCCCACCTTATACAGAGGTTCACGGCCTAGCTTCACACGGCCTAGTGGTCCGCTCTACTTTTTTGTTCCGGGCGCTGCGCCAACGTAAGCAGCATGCCGCACCAAATCGTAACGTCGCGATTTCCAAGGTCCGAGTCACATAGACATGCGCATCTTATTCATCGGCGATATCGTAGGGTCACCAGGGCGTCAGATTGTCAAAGATCGCCTGAGGGACATCGTTACTCAAAAAGAAATTGATTTGGTTATTGCCAACGGCGAAAACTCCGCGTCGGGCTTCGGCATCACGCCGCGTATTTCGGAAGAGCTTTTCGCGGCGGGCGTCGAAGTGCTCACTGGCGGGAATCACATCTGGGATCGCAAGGAAATTCTCGAATATATTGCGCACGAACCGCGCCTGCTTCGGCCCGCGAATTTCCCTGAAGGGAATCCCGGTGGTGGCCTCTACCTGGGCACCGCCAAAAATGGCGTTAAGTATGCCGTCTTGAATCTGCAAGGCCGCGTGTTCATGCAGCCAATCGACTGCCCCTTCCGCATCGCCGACCACGGGCTGGCGCGAATTCCCGCGGACGTACCGATTATTCTTGTGGATATGCACGCGGAGACCACCAGCGAGAAAATCGCTCTCGGTTATTACCTGGATGGCCGCGTCACCGCCGTCGTCGGTACCCATACCCACGTGGCCACGGCTGACGAACACATTCTCCCGCGTGGCACAGCGTTCATCTGCGACGTGGGTATGACCGGTCCGCATGCCGGCGTTATCGGCATGGAGTACGCCGCAATCCTCAAGCGATTCCTGGACGCGCAGCCGGGCCGCTTTGAAGTTGCCGAAGGCGACTTGCAAATGAATTGTGTCTTGATCGAAACGGCTGAGCCTGGCTCGAGCGTAGGCTCACGTCGCGCCAAGTCGATTGAGCGCCTGCGGTTCCGTCTGGACTGAGGTTCGCTCTTGGCGAACTTTTCGAACTGGCGACGCCGACCACGCGCGGCAACCACCGGCTCCTGTGTATAATCGCACTCCCTATGTCGCAGAGCCGAAATTTGCTCGGTGCAATTTTGGCCATGGCTGTGGCGTCGCTGGCGCTGTCGATGGCGACCTTACGCGCTCAGGTTGACAACGATCTTCTCGCCAAGCGCCGTGTGTTTCCCGCGGTTGGTGCGGGGTTCCGCGCGGTTAAACGATTCTCCTCGGGACGCAACTCATCTTTGCGCTACTACATTCTCTCTGCGCCGCGCAGTGCAATCGCTATGTACAACACCGAAGGCCAGCGGCTTGGGGAAGTCCCCGCGGCTTCGGCCGAGAAAGCTGCCGCGATTGTTTATGGCGAGGATCTGGACATAGATTCGAGCGGTCGCGTTTTTGTGGCCGATCGCGGGGCCAACGCCGTCAAAGTTTTTAACCCCGACGGCACGCTGGCCATTTCGATTCCTGTCCGGGGGCCCACCTCGGTGGCCGCGCTGCAGGGTGGGGAGCTTGCGGTGGCCTCCGCCAATTCGGCCAGACTGGTCACCGTGTTCAATCTTCAGGGCAAGGTGATTCGCGAGTTTGGCGAAGCCATGGAGATTGCCGAGCGTCCTGAGCTGAATCGTTTCGCCAATATTGGCCGGGTGGCTTCTGACGCCGAGGCGCATATTTATTACGCGTTTAGCTACCTCCCGGAACCTACGGTGCGGAAATACGATCGCTTCGGGTATTCATCGTTTCAAATCGAACTGACCGCACTTGAATTTCAGCCCACCGCGCAGGCGGCGCGCCGCGAAATTTTGCGGCTCGAGCGAAAAGGCGCCCCGGTGCTCAAGCCCATTGTGACCGCATTCGGCGTCGATCCCGCTACCCAGGAAATCTGGATAGCCCTGCATGGCCAATTGCTGCGCTTCGATCGCGACGGCAATCGTCGCGCCTCGTATTACACGCTCACGCCCGAGGGCGCGCGTCTCGAAGCTACTTCGATTCTCGTGGAGCCTGACCGCTTGCTTCTTTCCGCGGACCCTCTGGGCATTTATGAATTTGCGCGCCCCGATAAAAAATCTCAACCGGATTAAAAATGCAAGAGCACGAAATAAATTATTTTTATGATTACCGCCATGAACGAAGCGCGTTTTGGCAGTCGAATCGCTGCAAGTCGAATAAATTCATGCGCATTCGCGCTTGTGGAAAACCTGTGAATACGTTGTGGCAATCCCTCAGTGTCTTCGCCCAGTTTTCTCTTGCCCTGTACCCGTCATTCATGGACAATCGGCGCCCGTCTGATACCAGCGAGAGTTCAAGCGGGAAGCGCCTTATGCGGATTGCCACCCGGGGAACCCGGGGCACCGAGGGGTACAGCATCCATCCTTAAACCACTGTAGGACAGCGGGACTGCCCAGTCTCGTTTTCCACATGATTTCCACACCTGTGGAAATAGCGGGAAGGCTTAATTTTGCTTTTTGGAGATCAGCGATTGATGAGCGCCTGGGAAAAGATCCTTCACCATATGGAACGCCGCGTCAATCCACACAGTTTCAACACGTGGTTTCGCCCAACGCGCTTGGAAGGCAGTGAGAATGGCAAGCTGGTGATCCGCGTTCCAACGCGCTTGTTCCGCAAGCGCCTTACGGAAACCTACGGCGAGCTTCTCCGCGCGGTCCTGAATGAAGTGGGCACTCCGGACACCCGGCTCGAATTTGTCTGCTCTGAGGCAGACGCTGCCAGCTCTGTGGCGGCGACGTCGCTGTCCTCGGGTGGCGTTATCCCTGCCGTTAAACAGACTCGGCTGGACTTTGACAGCGTGGATCACCAGCTTAATCCCCGCTATACCTTTGACACTTTTGTGGTCGGCGCTTCGAACCAGTTTGCACACGCGGCTTCGCAGGCGGTGGCCGAGCGCCCTTCGCGCTCGTATAACCCGTTGTTCCTCTACGGCGGGGTGGGCATGGGTAAGACTCATCTGATGCAGGCCGTGGGTCACCTCATCAAGCAGCGCAATCCGGCAATGCGCCTTACCTACATCAGCGCCGAGAAATTTACCAACGAAGTGATCAATTCGCTGCGCTTCGATCGCATGATCAGTTTCCGCGACCGCTTCCGTACCGTTGACGTGCTTCTGGTAGATGACATCCAATTCATCGCCGGCAAAGAGCGCACCCAGGAAGAATTTTTTCATACCTTCAACGCACTCTACGAGCAGCAAAAACAAATTATCGTTTCTTCGGATTGCCCGCCAAAAGAAATATCTTCCATCGAAGAGCGACTGCGCTCGCGTTTTGAATGGGGACTTATCGCCGATATTCAGCCGCCCGACCTCGAAACCAAAATCGCCATTCTGCAGAAAAAAGCGGAGTCCGAGCGCGTTCATCTTCCCGACGAAGTTGCCGAGTTTATTGCCAGATCCATTAAATCCAACGTTCGCGAACTCGAGGGAGCGCTGACGCGCCTCATCGCTTTTTCGTCCCTGAGCGGCGGGGGCGTCAACCTGCCCACCGCGCAACAGGTCCTGAAAAACATCATTGCCACGCAGGAGAAAAAGGTAACCATCGAGCTGATCCAACGGCGGGTCGGTGAACAGTTTGGACTTCGCGAACAGGACCTCAAGGTGCGCAGCAACACCAAGGCGATCGCTTTCCCGCGGCAAATTGCCATGTATCTTGTCAAACAGCTCACTTCCGCCTCATTACCCGAAATTGGCCGGCAGTTCGGCGGTAAGCATCACACCACGGTGCTTCACTCCATCCACAAGATTGACACCCTGCGGCGCAGCGACAAGGAACTCAATCGCACCATCAACCGCCTACTCGACTCCTTCGAATAAACGCCGGCGGGCGCAACTTGGTTATCGCGAGCGCGGAGACGCGACGGTTTTGCGTTTGCTGCGCGCCGAGCGTGTCCCGGTTCTCGCGTCGACCGAACTTGGTCGATTGCTGAGACTCGGCCCATTCCCCCAACTCCGTCTTAGAGGTCTGTGGATTGCCTGAGAGAATCCTCATCAAATCCTGTGCATGCTTTGTGCGGTTTTCGCGCGCTCTTGGGATGGGCCAACAAATCCGCGCCGTTTTCCTCGATTTCCTCCGCGGCACCGCACACCCTGCACAGGCCTAACCACTGTCCCTCCATCACCGGCGCGGCTTTTCCACGTTTCCACAGCTACGGCTACTACTACGGTCTTTATACTTCTTAAGAAAGCGAGTAAAGTAACTTCGTAACCGCATGCCTAAACCCGCACCAGCGCGTGAGGAAAACCAAGCGATGGAATTCAGCGTAAGCCGTTCCGAACTGCTCAATGAGTTGAACATGACGCAAGGGGTCATCGAGCGCAAGACCACGATTCCCATTCTTTCGAATCTGCTCTTGGAAGCCAAGGGCAGCCGCCTCACGGTTACCGCGACCGACCTTGAGCTGAGTGTGCGTACCTCGTGCGACGCGAAAATTAAGAAAGAAGGTGCAGGAACCATCCCGGCAAAAAAACTGATTGAGCTAATCCGCCTCCTACCCGAAGGTGAAATTCGCTTCAAGCTTCTCGAGAACCACTGGATGCAAATTATTTGCGAGCGCAAGACCTATAAAATGGTCGGAATGGCCCGCGACAATTTTCCGGCCATTCCAGAATTTCCCCACGCCCTGGTGAAAATTCCCGCCAAAATTCTGCACGGGCTTATCTCCAAGACATGCTTCGCAATCTCCATGGAAGAATCACGCTACACGTTAAATGGCGGTCTGCTCATCTTGAAACCCGATACTCTCTCCATGGTGGCTACCGATGGACACCGCCTGGCGCTGGCCGAAACCGATCACAAACTTGCCGGACTCAACAGCGAAGCGCGCGTTTTGATCCCCAAGAAAGCTATGGTCGAAGTCCAGAAAATGGCCAACGATGCCTCCGACGACGCGCAAATTGAATTCGCGCGCGATGACAGTCATCTTTTCTTCCAGGTTGGCGAGCGCTTACTGATCTCCCGCGTCCTGACCGGTCAATTTCCGAATTATGAGGCGGTTCTCCCGCGCGAAAATACTCGCCACTTTGTTCTCGAACGCGTTGAGCTCAACGATGCCGTTCGCCGGGTTTCTCAGCTTGCCGACCAGCGCTCGCACGCCGTGAAATTTGCCGTCGCCAAAGAAGGCATTGAAATTTCCGCGTCCAGCCCGGAATACGGAGAGGCCAAAGAAAATATCGAAAAAGAATACAAGGGCGAACCCATGGCCATTGGGTTCAACGCTCAGTATCTGCTCGATTTCCTCGGAGCTGCGGCCGATGGCCCGGTAAGCATCGAGCTCAAGGATGAGCAATCCGCAGGTCAGTTGCGCCCGCTAGCCGACGAATCGTACCGCTATCGGTACGTAATCATGCCCATGCGAATTTGAAAACTTCCTGCGGTTGGTATTGCACACGCCTCGCTGTCTGGACCCTTTTGTAAGACCCACGATAGTCGCGCACGAGCTGCGCCCATCAAGCCCGTTTACATACATAACTCGCTGTTGCAAAAGGACTTAATTCTTACACAGCCTCGTTTGGACGCTTGAGATTTTGGGCCTTTTCCGGTAAGCTAGTGCTGTTGTCGATTCGCTCGTTTCGTTCCTCTAAATCGGCACGTCGGCCAAGCTCAGTGGCTCGGTTTTCCTGTTGCGCGCCAGCAACTACGCGCCCTGGCTTGGAGAAAAGAAGTCTTCGCCACGTCCGCAACGCGCGGGCGGGATGGAGCAGCAGCCCTACGAGTCCTGGCTAGGTATCCGCCAGGATCAAAGGGTAAAGGCGACGGTCGGCTCCCGGTGCTGGACGGCCTTCCCTCAACGAAATTTTCTTTGTGAACTTTCTTTGGTCGTACGCGACAGCGATGGGTCCTAACTGTTTCGGGCAGGAGACTACATGGGTGATAAAGAATCCGTGACCGGCAAAGCTCCCGGCCACCAGTACGATGCCAAGTCCATCAAAGTTCTTGGCGGGCTCGAAGCTGTTCGTTTGCGTCCGGCGATGTACATTGGCTCGACCGGCGAAATGGGTTTGCATCATCTAGTGTGGGAAGTTGTGGACAATTCCGTTGACGAAGCCCTCGGCGGATATTGCGACGAAATCAACGTGGTCGTGCATGAAGATAATTCCGTTACGGTAAGCGACAATGGCCGCGGCATTCCCGTGGACATGCATGCCACCGAAAAGCGGCCAGCTGCCGAAGTGGTGATGACCGTTCTGCATGCCGGCGGAAAATTCGATAGCGACACGTACAAAGTTTCTGGCGGACTGCATGGCGTAGGCGTCTCGGTCGTTAACGCGCTTTCCGACTGGCTCGATCTCGAGATTTACCGCGATGGCCAGGTATGGGAGCAGTCCTACGAGGCCGGCAAGCCAACCAGCAAGCTGAAAGAGACCGGCAAAAGCAAAAAAACCGGTACCAAAGTGACGTTCCATCCCGACCCCAAGATTTTCGAGAAAACCGTCTATAGCTTTGACATTCTTGCGCAACGCCTGCGCGAGCTGGCCTTTTTGAACAAGGGTCTGAAGATCACGCTCACCGACGAGCGCAGCTCCAACGAAAAAAGTATGGAATTCCGCTTCACCGGCGGCATCGCCGAATTCATCAAGCATCTCAATCGCGGAAAGACCACGCTCCACGATTCGCCGATTTACATGGAAGGCAAGCGCGGAAATGTGGATATGGAAATCGCGCTGCAATACAACGACACCTACGGTGAAAACGTTTTCGCCTTTGCCAACACGATCAACACCGTCGATGGCGGAACGCATCTTTCCGGATTTCGTTCGGCGCTGACGCGCTCGATCAACAACTTTGCCTCCTCGACGGGAATGCTCAAGGAGCAAAAAGATGAGGTTACCATTACCGGTGACGATGTTCGCGAAGGGTTGGTGGCGGTCATCTCTGTAAAGCTGCCGCAGCCGCAATTCGAAGGACAAACCAAAGGCAAGCTCAATAGCGACATCAAAGGCGATGTCGAGCAGTTGGTCAACGAAAAGCTCGGCGAATATTTTGACAAGCATTCCACGGTCGCGCGCCGCATCATTGGAAAATGTGTTGACGCTGCCCGCGCCCGCGAAGCTGCGCGCAAAGCTCGCGAACTCACGCGCCGCAAGTCGGCACTCGATTCCAGCGGTCTCCCCGGCAAACTTGCCGATTGCCAGGAACGCGATCCAGCGCGCTGCGAGCTCTTCGTGGTCGAGGGCGAATCGGCCGGCGGCTCAGCCAAGATGGGCCGCGACCGCAAGTTTCAGGCTATCCTGCCGCTCAAGGGGAAAATCCTCAACGTCGAAAAAGCGCGCTACGACAAAATGCTCGGCCACGAAGAAATCCGCTGCATTATCACGGCGCTCGGCACCGGAATCGGCAAAGAGGATTTCGATGCCAGCAAGTTGCGCTATCACAAAGTCATTCTCATGACCGACGCCGACGTCGATGGCAGCCACATCCGCACCCTGCTACTGACTTTTTTCTTCCGGCACATGAAGGAGCTCATCGAGCGCGGGCACATTTACATCGCTCAGCCTCCGCTGTATCGCGTCAAGCGCGGAAAGACCGAGCGCTACATCCGCGACGAAAGCGAATTCACCCGCGAGTTGATGAAGCGGGCCACCGAAGATCATGTCGTCAAAGCAAAAGAAGGCGCGGCGCTGCAAGGTGCGGGCTTGACGACTTTTTTGCTGAACGTGCAGGAGTATCAGGCCGCCTCGGCCAAGCTGGGCCGCAGGTTGCGCGAGCACGGCCTGGTCGAATTGCTTGCCGCAAGTGGTCTCGAAAAGAAAACCGACTTCGAGGATAAGAAAGCTCTCGACAAACTCTTGAAAGAAATCGAAAAGTCCAAGCTCAAACTCGAGGGCAAGATCGCTTACGACGAAGAGCACAGCTTGCACGAAATACAATTCGGCATGCCTCATAATCAGAAAATTAATTGGGCACTGGCCTCCACACCGGAATACAAGCGCATGCGTTCGCTCACCAAATCCATCGCCGAATTCAACAAGCCGCCGTTCACCGTCACGCGCAACGGCGACAAGGTGACCAAGGAGAGGGCCCAGGACGTACTCCAGTACGTTCTGGAAGACGCCAAAAAAGATTTCACGGTCACGCGGTTCAAAGGCCTCGGCGAGATGAACGCGGAACAGCTCTGGGATACCACCATGAACGCTGACACGCGCACCCTGCTGCAGGTGCGCCTGGAAGATGTGGTCGAGGCAGAGAAAATGTTCACCACACTGATGGGCGAAAATGTGGAAGACCGACGCAAATTTATCGAGGAAAACGCCCTCGAAGTGGTGAACCTGGATATTTAGTGGCAATCGCAAACGCAAAATTACCGGCGTGATGTATCAACTCAGTTGGAAAACTCTGCCTGGTTTGCGGGGCCTCTCCTGTTCGGAGTTTGCCGCGGTCCCCACGGCTGCGCCGGACAACCAGCGTGGCGTCGCTGTGGCATTTTCGAGCGTGGCGGATCGGGACACGTTTCTCCGGCAGCTAGAGGGCGTCTTTGCCGCGCAGTGTTTTTCCAACAACGCTGCGGCCTTCGAATCGGTTAAGGCCTACGTTTTAGAGTGGGCCGCGAAGCGTAGGTAGAGGGCGCAACTTTGAAGGGTCATGGGCAGCTCGGAGCGGGCGCCGTAGTTTTATCTGGGAATTCTCGGAGGGGTTAGCGAATGGCCGACGAACCAAATACTTCCGTACTGCTGCCGGTGGACATCGAAGTCGAGATGCGCAGGTCCTATCTCGATTATGCGATGAGCGTGATCATCGCCCGCGCGCTTCCCGACGTGCGCGACGGCTTGAAGCCGGTGCAGCGCCGCATTCTTGTGGCCATGAACGATCTCGGTTTGGCTTCCAATCGAGGCTATCGCAAGTGCGCCAAAATCTGCGGCGATACCTCCGGCAATTATCATCCGCATGGCGAAGCGGTCATCTACCCGGCGCTCGTTCGTTTGGCCCAGGACTTCAACATGCGTTATCCGCTGATTGACGGTCAGGGAAATTTCGGCTCGGTTGATGGCGACCCGCCTGCGGCCATGCGGTATACCGAGGCGCGATTGGCGCGGGTCTCCGAGGAAATCCTGGCCGATCTGGAAAAAGAAACTGTCGACTTTATCCCCAATTTTGATCAAACGCGCGAAGAGCCTGTGGTGCTGCCGTCACGCATCCCCAATTTGCTCGTCAATGGGGCGAGCGGCATCGCTGTCGGCATGGCGACCAACATCCCGCCGCATAACTTGCGCGAAATTGTTGAAGCCGCCGTGCTGCTCGTTGATAAGCCCGACACTCCGCTCAAGGAAATATTGAAGATCGTTCCTGGCCCTGATTTTCCCACGGGCGCTTACATCGCCGGGCGCGAAGGCATCGAGCAGGCTTACAAAACCGGCCGCGGCAGCTTCGTGATGCGCGCGAAGGCCGCCATCGAAGACGCCGGCAAAGACCGCGAAAATATCGTCGTCACCGAGATTCCCTATCAGGTAAACAAAGCGCGGCTCATCGAACGCATCGCCGAGCTGATACAAACCAAAAAAATTGAAGGCGTCTCCGATGTTCGCGACGAATCTTCACGCGAAGGTATGCGCATCGTTATCGAAGTAAAACGCGGCGAAGAATCGCAGCTCATCCTCAACAATCTTTTCAAATTCACGCAAATGCAGGAATCGTTCGGCATGATCCTGCTCTCGATCGTTGGCGGCCAGCCGCGCGAACTCGGCTTGATCCCGCTGATCAAACTTTTCATCGAGCATCGCCGTGAGGTTGTCCTTCGTCGCACACGCTTCGAGCTGCGCAAGGCCGAAGAGCGCGAACACATCTTGCTCGGCTATCAAATCGCGCTCGATCACCTGGACAATGTTATCCGCGTGATCCGCGGTTCCTCGAGCCGCGCGGACGCCCGCGAAAACCTTTTCAAGCATTTCAGCAACGAGCAAGTGAGCATCACCGAAGACGGCGCTACCAAGCGCCTGGCAGGCGTAAAGCTGGTCTTCAAAAAATATGGGGTCGTCGCTGCTGCGGATACGGTCGCTGGAATACCGCTAGGCCCGGGCCTCTCCTATCGCCAGATCGACGCGATCCTCGAATTACAATTGCATCGCCTCACCCAGCTTTCCATCGACGAAATTCTCAAAGAATTGAAAGAAATTCGTGAACTCATTGCCGAACTGAGGGAGATTCTGGCCAGTGACAAAAAGCTCAAACAAGTAATCGTCGCCGAGCTCCGTGAAGTCCAGAAAGCTTTTGGCGACGATCGCCGCACCCAAATCGTCGACAAGGTTGACGAAATCAAGCTCGAAGATTTGATCGCGGACACCGACATGGCTATAACCGTCAGCCACGCCGGCTACATCAAGCGCACCCCCGTGGACGTTTATCGTCATCAGTCACGTGGCGGTAAAGGTCGAATCGGAGCGCGTACCAAGGAAGAAGATTTCGTCGAGCATCTGTTCGTCGCTTCGGCCCACAGCTACATTTTATTGTTCACTTCCAAAGGGCGCGTTTATTGGCTGAAGGTTTACGAAATCCCCGAAGCTGCCGCGGCCACGCGCGGCAAAGGGATTTCCAGCCTAGTGCGTTTCCAGGAGGACGAAACACTTACTGCTCTGGTTGCCGCGCGCAATCTCGAAGACGAAAGCAAATTCGTCTTTCTGGCCACAAAATTCGGGACCGTTAAAAAATCCGCCCTAACCGAGTTTTCCAACCCTCGTCCGAGCGGCATCATCGCCATCAGTCTTGATGATAAAGACGAGCTCATCGGCGCGAAACTCACTGACTCCAAGCAAATGATTTTCCTGGCCAGTCACGAGGGCCAGGCCATCGTCTTCCGCGAAACAGAAGTCCGCCCAATGGGCCGCGCGGCCGGCGGTGTAAACGGCATGGATCTCGACAAAGACGATTACGTCGTTAGCATGGACGCCGTCCAGCCCGATTTTGAAATCATCCACAAGGAACACAAGCAGACCACGCAAAACCTCGACGACCTCGAAAACGAGCACATCAAGGATTCGCTCACCACCTTGATGCTCACGATTTCCGACAAGGGTTACGGCAAGCGCACTCCGCTCGCCGAATATCGCATCACCTCGCGTGGCGGCAAGGGCGTCGTTAATATGAAGACCACCGACCGCAATGGCTTTGTCGTCGCGGCGCTCCAGGTCAGCGAAGATTCCGACGTCATGATCATCACCGCTCACGGCAAAGTTATTCGCGTGCACTCAAATGAAATTCGCGAAGCGGGCCGCTCCACGCAGGGGGTGCGCTTGCTTCGCCTGGACGGCGATGATTCCATTGCCGCCGCTGCTTCGATTCTCGAAGAGGAAACTGCGGTGAAGGAACCTCCCCCAAGCTAGGTGGCGATGAGCGTTTGGTGGGCATCCATGGTTAATCCCGAGCGACACAATGGCGGTGAGCCATGAGCGAATCCACACTCACTCTCACCGTTCGCCTCCAAGCTCGAGACGGTCAAGCAGCGGCCCTTGAGCAGGAACTCTTCTCACTGGTAGCCCCGACCCGCGCCGAAGAGGGATGTTTGACCTACGATCTTTACCGTGCCGCCGAGACACCTGGTTTATTTATGCTCCACGAAGCATGGACAAGTCGCGAACATCACACGCGCCACACCCGGACCCCGCACTTCCTTCACTGGAACGAGCGCAAAGACTCTCTACTTGCCGATCGAGAAGCTTCTTTTTGGAATAAAATTCGCTAATCGTGATTGGTCAAAATCAAAACTCCAGCTCTCAGTCGAAAGAATCCTAGGATCTCTAACCCTGCGGTTCCGCCAGGTAATACCCAGGTCGAGCGTGCCACTTCAGTCCCTTTCGCGACCCCATAATTTCAATTTTGATTTCGTGATACCCGATCATCTCCGTCCCGCTCGGCGCGTAGCTCAGGTTGTACTGTGCGTGCAACTCCCCGCCGATCTGGTCCATCGCCTTTTCAATCGAGCGGTCTTTAAATGTGGAAAGATGTACGCCCCCGGTGGCCACCGTGGCCGCTTCGAGCGCGTGATCGCTCACCTGATTGTGAATATTTTTCAGTAGCCAGACCGCTAGCGCATAGAAATCGATGCTGGCATCGCGTTGTGCCTCAGTTGTGGGCGTTTGAACCGTTCCAGGAATCGGCGGCCGTCCAAACGTTCCCGGCGGAGTAATCTCCGGCGCGACTTTCTTCGGAGGCGCGCGTAATTCCGCAGCAGTTGTCGAAAGCCCCACGCTATAAATCGTCACATTCGCGCGCTGCGCCGCATGCAGCACCTCGCCAAGCTTGCTCGCACTGCCCGTATCGACGGCTTCCGACAGGGCCAGAATGATGCGCCGCCTTCCGCCCTCCACGCTCGATTCCGACCGGCTCGCCAGCATCTCGACCGCCGCCGAAAGCGCATCGTATAGTTTCGCCCCGGACGTACCCACGCGAATGCTTCCGACCGTTTTTTCCACCGTATCGGCGTTTTTCGTGAAATCCAGCCGCTTGTCCACGGTGTCATTGAATTCGAGCACCGCTGCTTCACCGGTCGGGCCCATCACCGTTTGTGTAAACACAATCCCGGTCTTGCGAATCGCCGGCAAAATAGGCTCGATCCGCGAGCTATTCTCCACCAGCAAAACAAGCGATAACGATTCTCCGCCTAGTTCGAAACTGGTGATTCGCTGCTGCACGCCATTGTCATAAACTTGAAAATCGCTCTGAGCAAGGTCAACAACCATTTCTCCCTTGGCATCGCGCACGGTTACCGGTGTGCTCACTAAGTGCACGTTGACGACCACCTTGCTTTGCTTATCCTGTGGCGCCGTCTGCAACGAGACGCCGGGCTTTGGCGCGATCGGTCCCTGCTGTGTCTGAGCGTGTGCGCAGGTCGCCAGCAAGAACAGCAGTGCGCTCACGGGCCCTGCGGCAACTTTGTAGGAACTTTTTGTTGGTAGCATCATCGCGCTGATTCCCTCATTAGGCTCGCACTCTCTAGTCTACTCGATTCGATGACCGCTCAACGCGCCGTGTTGGCTTGCCAGCGTGCCCGCGCCGAATATTCCCAATGATTCCCAGCCGGTAGCGAGTGGGACGCAACCCAACCAGAGTCGTCCGAAGCAACCCCTGGTCGCTCCACGCCATCACTTCATCAGACCTGCCCATTACCCGAGGCGACGGGTGCAGCACTAGCTCCGGCTGCTAACGGTCTTACGCCGCCTTGCCTGGAGGCCTTCATGGATTCGAAGAGCACATCGGGGATTTCCAAAGCTTGGAAAGCAGCACTTCTTACGGCCGCCTTCGGCGGACTTCTTCTTTTCGGCGGGACAGCGAGTGCTCGCGCTGAAAATTGCTCGAGGAATCTTTACAAGCAAGAGCAAAAGGTAAACGACGCCGTCAATCGCCACGGTTACAACAGCCGCCAAGCTAATCATGAGCGTTACAAGCTCGGTGAGGTCCAGCAAAAGTGCGGCTACCAAAATTACGGGTACAGCCGCGACGGTTTTTACAACCGAGCTCCTTATAACCATCGCGATCCATACTACGGCCGCCACCCCTATGGTAATTATGGCCGTAACCAGGATTACCGCCGCGATCGCAATTATGATCCCAATGAAGATTATGGTTATCGCCGCGATCGCCAAGACTATTACCATCGGAACGACGATTACGATGACCGTCGTAACGGCAATGACGACCGCAACGAAGACTACAATCGCGACCGCCACCGTAACTACAAGCGCAATCGTGAGAATCAAAACCACGATCACGACGAGCACTAAGCGAAGCCGTTGCGGCCCTTCAAGGACGCTGCTTTTATTTGCCAGGTGTTAGGACCAAACCAAGTTCCAGCTCAAGGGAAACAAAGGCCGGCCCCCGTCCAGAAGTCTCGGCGAGACCGGCCTTTGTGTTTTTGCAGGACGCTTTGTTGTTTCGACATTTCTGACCAGAAATGCCCGCGGGATCTAGCTGCTCAATTCAAAAGAGTTAGTTTGCGAACATGCTTTTACCGAAGTGAACAAATCTTGCAGCCCGGAAGGTCGCGTTTTTCCGATGGCCCGGCGTTTGCGGCGGTTGGTTTTCCGAGGCCCCAACCTGTTGTGATGGGCTATAACCCCCGGTGTCCACAGGCGTTGGTGATGGTTTCTGTGCCCGCATCATGCAATAATGCGGGGCTTCGCTCGGGAGCGCGGTGGCAACCGGCAGGTGCTTTCTTCTCATTTTATCGCCGTTACGAAAGGTGAAAGCGATGAGATCATTTATAGGCGGTATGATTGCAGCGTTCATACTCATGATCGTAGCCGTTATCGTCTACGTTGATTCTGGCAGCATGCCGATTGCGACATCCGCTCGTCCGCTTCCTTTGGAACGATACCTCGCCCATAGAGCGTTGCACGAAAAGGTTGAGAAAGAGATGCCCAGAACTGTTCCTATTGCCGCCGACGAATCCAATTATCTGGCGGGAGCGATGCTCTATCTCGATAACTGCGCAGTTTGCCATGGACGCCCGGGTCAGCCCATGACCGCGATTGCCAACGGAATGTACCCGAAGCCTCCCGAGCTTTTGCACGGCAAAGGTGTTACCGACGACGCACCCGGCGAGACATATTGGAAGGTGGTAAACGGCATTCGCTTAAGCGGCATGCCCGGGTTTAAGGGAGCCTTATCCGATACCCAGGCGTGGCAAGTCAGCGTCCTGCTTGCCAATGCCGACAAACTACCCGCCTCAGTGCAAGCTATGCTGGCGGCTCCCGCTAAACCCCATCCATAACCCTAAATTCCCGGCTGGATGGAATCTTAGGAATAGAACAATGAACATACCGATGGGTTTCACAAGCTAAACCCAGAATCCACGTTCTTGGCTCCCGCTCTCGGGCGCGTTGCCCGCTTATCGCATTGCAACCGCGGCGAGCAGGGCCATTTTCCTGTAGATAATTTCACTAGACAGAATCCAGCTCAATGAATTAGGTTCCATCTACTGTCCCTGATACGGCTACTGTCCCCAATCTGGCTGGGCCAACGCTAAAATTGCGTTATGATATTTCTGGCTTTTCTGTTCTAAAGCGATGTATTGGAGCAGTCACGCGGTGAGTCGCGGCGGGCCCAAGCCAAAGTTTACATTTTGAAGGCGTTATGAAGCGTTCCGCGCAAAATACGATCGCCAGGTTACTTGTATCGGCCAGCCTGTGCTTGTGGTTCTTGTGGCCGGCAAAACCGCAGACAACCCGTTCTTCCGATATTGCGCTTCTGGTCCATCCGGACACGCCGGTAGATAATCTCAGCCTGGCCGACGTGCGCAAAGTGTTTCTGGGCGAACGGCAATATTGGACTGCTAAGCTTCCTGTGGAATTGTATCTCCGCGCCCCGGTTTCTCATGAGCGAGGCGTAGTTCTGCGGGTCATCTATCAGATGAGTGAGGCTCAATATCGCCAGTACTGGATTGCCAAGATCCTGCGCGCCGAAGCTGTCTCTCCTCCCAAAACAGTTTCCTCGAATGACGCAGCCATGGAGCTAGTCACTGGGATTCCCGGGGCCATCGTTTTTATGGATGCTCGCGATGTAGGTACCGGTCCAAAGATGTTGCGAGTCGACGGCCATTTCCCCGGCGAGCCAGGTTACCCGCTCCGCTGACGATTTAGCATCGAACTTGGCGATCAGGAAAGCCCCAACCTCCGTATCAAATCCTGAAACCTCGCATCGGTGCGATAGGTATCGAACGCCGGATCCACCTTGAGTGACGCAATACCGCTGTCGCGTTCTTCGTAGGCTTTCTTAAGCCATTCAAACGCCTGATCTTTTTGCCCGAGGCGCGCGTAAATTTGCGCGATCCCATACGATACCACTCGTCCGCGCTTCGAAAGCTCGGTCAATCCCCCTAACCGGTATTGCAAAACCCCACGGTAACCGGAGGTTTTATATTCCTGTCCGAGCGCTGCGGCGAGATCCGCATTTCCGCCAAGCGTTAACGCTCTTTCTTCCTCAGCAAGAAATTCCCTATACTTGCCCGTCTGCAAGTAAACATTCTCCAGGATCCAGCGAGCTCGCGCGAAGTTCGGATCCATTTCCAGAGTTTTTTGCAACTGCGCGATGGCTTGATCGTATTGAGACTTCAAATAGAGATGCCATCCAAGGGTGGTATTAATACGCAGCGAGAGCGGCTCGAGATCTTGCGCCTTCTTCAGCTCACCTGCCGCGTCATCGAGGCGTCCTACCCTTGCCAGGTGATTTCCATACCACAGGTGCGCGTTCGACGAGCTCGGGTCCAGCTCCACGGCTCGTCTGAATTCGTTTTCTGCGCCTGACCAGTCCCAATCCGCATACTCGCGCACCAAACCGAGTGAGGTGTGCGCTTCGGCGAGTGTCCCGTCAATCCGCAAGGCCTCCATCGCTTGCGCCCGGGCTTTGGGCCACACCTCCTTCGGGGCAATATAACCGGCATCCCCCAGCAGGCTATAGGTATCCGCCAGTCCAGCATGCGCCAGCGCGAAGTTGGGGTCCTCCTGCACCGCCAACCCAAAGTACTCCACGGCTTTATTGAAAGCCTCTTCGGTCGATTTTCTTTCCTGGTATAGGCCCTCCAGATAAAGTTGGTAGGCCTGAGGATTATCGGTATGCCGTTTGACGAGCCGCTTCTTCTCTTCGCCCGTCAGGCTTGGTCTAAGCCTCTCGGAAATATCGTGAGAAATTTTCTCTTCGACTCCAATAAGGTCCGCGAGCGAGCCGCTGTAACCGTGTCCCCACAGCCTGGAATCTTTATCGACATCCACCAACTCGGTTTGGATGCTGAGCCCGCCCTCGCGCTGGGAAACCCTACCCACCAGTACCGCGCGAACTCCAAGTTCCTTCCCCGCTTTTTGAGGATCGGGCTCCTCATGCCCTTTAGCTCTGTAGCGGGAAACAGCGCTGCGCGATTTCACTGTGACCCCGGGCAGTTGCGCAAGGCTGTTGATGATGCTCTCGGTAATTCCGTCGCTGAGATACTCCATGTTGGGATCGCCGCTCACGTTAAGAAACGGCAACACGGCCACGGAGTCGATGGTTTTGCCGCTTTTCAGCAACCCGCTTAATAGAAAGACAGACCCCAGCACCAACGCTGCAAGCACGCCTATCGTACTCCTTACCACCACCTTACCTCGCCACCACGGAGCAGCGTCGGCATACCCCTGGCCGCCCTGCGTGGCCACTCGTACGGAATCGGTATCGCGTTTCAGGCGCTTCAGGTCGGCCTGCAGATCGGAGGCGGTCTGGTACCGCAGCTTGCGATCCTTCTCCAGCGCTCTGTTGATAATTCGTTCCAGTTCATCCGGCAAACCCGGTTGCAGGCGTATGGGCGAAACAGGAGTCTTATGCAAAATCGCATCAAACACTGCCGCCGACGTTGTCCCGTTGAATGGCACTCTCCCTGTGGCCATCTGATACAGAACCGCGCCGAACGAGAACAGATCTGTGCGGGTATCCAGATCTTCGCCCAGCGCTTGCTCCGGTGACATGTAGGCTACAGTTCCCACAGCCACGCCCGGGCTGGTCAGCTGCTCTTCGCCGATCGTCGAAAGTGAAGCGCGGAGTCCGCCGGAGATATGCGGCTGGTTGGGAGCCAGCTTAGCCAGCCCGAAATCCAGCAGCTTGGCGTGCAGCCGCTTGGTAATAAAAATGTTTGCCGGTTTAATGTCTCGGTGGATGACTCCCGCTGAGTGAGCTGCGTCCAGCCCATCGGCCACCTGTATGGCCAAGTCCAGCATCCTGTCTATTTCAAACGGTTTGCTCTCGATCCGATGCTTGAGCGTTTGACCATCCAAGAACTCCATGGCAATGAAGTATTGACCCTTGTGCTCATCAATTTCGTAAACCGTGCAGATATTAGGGTGATTCAGGGCCGAAGCTGATCGCGCTTCGCGTTGAAATCGTTCCAATGCGAGCGCGTCGCGTTCCAGCAATTCCGGCAAAAACTTCAGGGCCACCGCGCGTCCGAGCTTGATATCCTCGGCCTTGTACACAACACCCATGCCCCCGCCGCCCAGTTTCTCCAGCACGCGGTAGTGCGATATTGTTTGGCCCAGCATCGGTAGGAACCTTCTGGTGAGGAGCATCTTAGGATGTGCCCCGCACCCAAGTCAACGTCCCCGCCAGCAATGTTTTATCGCATCGAGTAAGCCTTGGAAAGCCCAGTAAATAGTTCTTCGCTAACGAATTAAATCCAGGCAGGTGGCCACAAGAAGCGTTCGGAAGCGCTGCCGGGTACCCAAGGCAGCACAAGGTCGCAAGGCAGGCTCGTGGAGTGATACAGAGGGACCAAATACCTAGTAAACGGTCAGGGCGGGCGTACCACCACGAGGCCTTCCCTGCGCCAAGGGCATCGCCGCCGGCAATGAGCGAAGCCCAACGGCGTCGCGCAGTCTAGGATCCTCCCTGAAGAAAAAGACAGCTACGGCGGACTCAACAAATACCAATAAATATTCTGATTGACAGCCCTCACCGAGCTAATGAAGTCCCCATAATTGGCGCGTTCCCCGCCAGTTGGATACCCAAATTCATCAACGCCCGGAGCAATAACCGCAGACGTTCCATCATAGGGGTTGTCTCTGAGGGTGACCAGGCCCCAGTTGGCCTCCTGTGCTCGCCCGTCATAGTATTGCCACCATTTGAATCCGACCGTGTGGTGTATTCCCGCAGAATCTTTGGCATCCATCAATTGGTTCACCATTGTTTGGTACCGCTGTCCGCGATTTCCTTGATTTCCGGCATCTGGCGCGGACGTCGCCGGGATTTCAAACGGTGACATGTAGGAATCGCTTTGCGCCGTGATCGTCTCCCAGTTCACCCATGGCTTGTCCCCGCCATACTGGGCCACAAAATCGATCCGCGCTTGGTCATCGGTGCATGAGAGGCACTGTGTGGGAATCGGGGAGAGGTGCATTACATCGACATACTGACCAGCCGCTTGCAAGATTTGTCGGCGCGCTGGCGCTCCCCAACTTCCCACGTTCGTCGGCCCCAGGTAAAGGATTCCTGGAGCTTCCATCTGAAGCACGCCCTGAATCGTCGAGAAGTATTGCCGCGCGAAGAAGAGCAAAAAATCATCGAGATCTTGCTTAATCGCCGCCCCAGCCCCGTTCATCCGAATAAAATCTCGCGGAACCCAGCTGTGTACTCCGTCTTCATCGAGCAAACCATTGCCGCTTCCCCATCCGCCGTTCGACCCGAACGTGGTGTACGTTGACCCCCAAGCCTGGTTCAGCAGCGAGATATCCCCGCTGTAGCGCGCTGAGAGCCAATCGCTGAGCGCCTGCTTCGAATAAACCTTCGTGTCAGTGTAAGAAATAGGATTGCCATTGGCGTCTGTTCCCGAAGACTGCGTCGGACTCGTTACCAGGACGATCCATCCCAGATGCACGTGTGAAAAGTCATCCGGCCGCCCAAGGTAAAAACCTGAAAAATCGGGTCCGGCTCCAAATCCAAAAATCTCATCGGTCTCATCGATGTTGAGTCCAATCAGATAATCGCTATGCGAGCTGCGAATCCAGGTGTACTCAGGGTTTTGGTAATCCCTAAGATCGTTGCGCAGCCACTGGGCCAGGTTCGGATCAAAGACGTCCATGCAGTTACGCCGAGCGCCTGTATAGACGCTGGGATTGGTCGCGCGAACCAACTCCTTCACCGGCTCGGCGTAAGAATTTCGATTGCGTGCGTAGTGCGCAGGCCAAATCAGGCCGGTAAACGCCATTTTCTCCGGATTGCTGCTGTCGGGGGTCGAGGTCCAATCGGGATGTGTTGTCGTAGGAAGGACATAGCTGATCGAAAATTCGCTCGTCCCATTGAAACCCCATGATCGCAGCCTCGCGACGGTGACCGGACCCCACAGAGTCGAGTTATTCCCGTATTTGGCGGTAAGCACCGCACCTAACGTGTTGCCCTGGTAATCGGCGACGTCATCGTTTCCATCGACGTGGTAGACGCTTCGTAGCCAAAAAACATTCCCCGCTGGGGTGCATAGCCACCACCGGTCGCCAATCTTTTGCGTATAGAAATGAGGTGCTGGACCTCCCGGGCACGCCAACGCCGTGCTGCCGCCGTAACTGTCCAGGTCGGCAGGGGTGCCCTGAGCCCACAAACCCGCCTGCCCAATCCACAATGTCACCAAAATAGCTACGCTTTTCACCAAGCATGAACAGGAAAAGAAAGGGATGCCTTTAAGCCTCAAGTCGCACCTCCGTACGCTTCTTCATTTGGATGCGAGACCCAGGGCTGGGGTGTCGTGCAGAAGGACTCGAACTTCAGGTCCACTGTCTGCTCAAAAAAGCTGAGCAATTAGCGTACTAAACCGAAGGCCCACTGCCCATCCGAGGCCGCACACCTGAGGAATTTCCGCTTCCATCCCGCCGTGGTCCCACGGCGTCTAGGAGTCTCTGCTTGATTCTGCCGTGGGGCCTATAGTCTGTGCAGTTCCGGTAAGCTCACGCGAGCGATACGCGAGCATCGGACGCCACTTCTCCCCGCGGCCTACCGGGCTGAAATCGAACATGTTCCACAACGGCCAGATCAGATCCACGTGACGCCCATCCTGTCCAGGCTCGTTCGGCGCAAACAGTAGCTCGGTATTATAGAAATGGTGGATCCTGCCATCCTGTCGCACGAAAACATTCAGCGAAGGAATTTGGTCCCCGGCGGCTGTTTCACCCTGGTAGCTGCGGTTGTACGTATTCGCACCGGAAGACAGTAGCCGCAGGTTGCGCCAGCCGCGCTCCCGGGAGAAGGCTCGAATGCGTTCCAGCGGTGATTTCGCGACCACCGCAAAGTTAACGCGCTGTGAGATATGCGGCGCCTGGCCGTCGAGGCCGTCAAGAATGGACGTGCAAAGAGGACAGGGCGTCGCCATCTCCGGTCCGTACATGAAGCTGTACATCATCAGGATATCTTTACCAGGCTCAAACAGCTCCGACATACGCACCTGGCGCGCCGCTGACCCATCAACAAGATTGCGCAGGTCTTCCTCGAAGATATAATCCTCCGGCACTGCGCCTCCAACCGGGAGCTTCCGCCGCAGTGCTGCGACCTCTTCAATGTTTTTGCGCAACAAGATTTCCCTGTGGAGCAACTCGTTACGTGCGGCTCGATAGGCATCGCCTTCGCTAGGAAAACGAACGGAATGTAAAGGAGATTGTAGGGGTGTAGCCATGTTAGCTCTCAGACCTCCTTAGTTAGGTAGGGTATGAATTCTCGGCAATCCTTAAAATGACCCGCAGGGGACCCAAATCATCCTTCCCGGGTTCTGCGACGGTGCAACAAACGCGAGGATAGCATTTTTTCCTGGGCTCGACACCAGTTCGGCGGGTGCCGCGTGCCACGGTTCAACCAAGGCCTCACTCGATAAAGCTGGTTTTCACATTGCGAACAGCCCTTGTTTCGATACACTGGGCCGCGACGCAACCAACATGAACGTAACCCACTCGAGAGATCGGGCCCGGTTTGCGCTGGCCACCCTGTTCGCCATCAACCTCCTTAATTTCTTCGACCGCAATATGCTCGGTGCCCTCGTCGAGCCCATCCGTAAAGAATGGGCACTCACTGATTCGCAGATCGGATGGTTGGCCACAGCCTTTACTCTTCTCTACGCCGTTGTCGGAATCCCTCTCGGCCGTCTTTCCGATCGTTGGCAGCGCCCCAAAATCCTAGGCCTCGGTGTCGCTGTATGGAGCCTGCTCACGGCCGCTTCAGGAACCGCGTCCAGCTATGGCGCACTGTTCGCGGCACGACTAGGCGTCGGCATCGGTGAAGCCAGTTGCGCGCCGGCATCGAGTTCCCTTATCGGTGATCTCTTTCCCGCCAAGCATCGTGCCCGCGCCTTCTCTGTTTTTATGCTCGGCCTTCCCCTCGGAACTTTTCTTGGAACTTTTGTCAGCGGTCGCCTTGCCGCCGCGTATGGTTGGCGCGTTCCGTTTTACGTTGCCGGCGCTCCAGGACTGCTCCTTGCGATTCTCGCCTGGCGAATTTACGAACCGCCGCGCGGCTGGTCCGAATCTTCCCCGGGTGCCGGTCGTCTGCACCAGGGCTCCGCTTACTGGTGCGTGCTAAAAATCCCGACGATGCGCTGGCTGATCATCTCCGGCGCGCTGATGAACTTCAACATGTACGCCATTGGCACGTTCTTGCCGGCGTTTCTGAGCCGTTATCACGCCCTCGATCTAAAAGAAGCCAACGCGATCACGGCAATTGTTTTCGGACTGGTGGGAGTCCCTGGCTTGCTGCTTGGCGGTTGGGTCGCAGATTATGCTGGCAGGCACCAGCTGAATGGCCGCCTGCTGGTGACCTCAATTTCCTCGCTCATTGCTGCCCCTTGCATTTACTTGGCGCTAGGCCGTCCGTCCGGGCAGATCGCCACCTTCAGCCTGCTCATGGGCACCGGCTGCATGTTAGCTTTTGTTTACTACGCAGCGGTTTACGCTGCCATCCAGGACGTTGTCCCGCCAACCCTGCGCTCCACGGCCATGGCAATCTATTTTCTTGCCATGTATTTGCTGGGTGGCAGCTTCGGTCCGGTCTTGACTGGCAGACTCAGTGATCACTTCGCTCGCCTGGCCATGTCGACTGCTGGTGCTACGCACATAACTGAATCGTTTCGAGCCGCGGGCCTGCACTCCGCAATGTACGTCATCCCTCTAGGCAACCTGATTCTCTCCGCAGTCCTTCTCGCCGCCGCGCGCGCTGTGTCCAAGGACATGAACGAACTGCAGCTATGGATCGCCCAGCCACAACGCCACCCCCAAGCTGCCAACTCCTAACGAACACCGAAGATCCTTGAATGAAGCGCAAAGCATCAAAAACCCGCGCGTCCCATTCTGCGATGTTGTGTCGTGACGTTGCCGTCTGCAACGTCACCGCAACCGGTCAGCTCGAGTGAGCGCAATCTTCGCGTACGATGGCAACGGCCCCAAGCGGAGAACTTATCCCCCTAATACGCTACATTCTGCATACAATGCAGGTGGGCTTGAAGCTCGTTTGCATCCAAGCAGTTGGTTTAAATCCAAAAGGAGATTGCCATGACACTGCTGTTGCTGATTATTCTCCTGGTGCTTTTGTTCGGTGGTGGCGGAGGCTATTACGGATATCGCCGATGGGGAACCGGAGGCGGCATCGGAATCCTCGGCACGGTGCTGATCATCCTCTTGGTTTTATACCTGCTTGGCGTAATTCGTCTGTAGATTGCATCCTGCAGTAGCGTTACTGTTGCCCTTGCCCGTGGAACAGTCGGCTCAGATTGAATCCAACACCGAATGAGAAGCTGTTGGACGCGAAACGCACGCTACGGCTGTATCCAGCATTCAATCCCATATACTTTGTAGCTTGAAATCCCACAGATGAGTTGATCCCATGGTCGCGATCGAGGTCTGCTGACCCTTCCGATACCGCCCAAGTTTCGTACACACGTTGATGCCGGGTCTTGCCCTTGCCCGTCTGTCCGCGTCGGACGACCAGACTGTAAACCTTCTGCGTGCCCCATGGCACCACATCGTATCCCGACACACTGAGCGTCGTCTTTCTTCCCAGCTTCACGTCGGCCCCACCCTCAATCTGCACTTCCTTGCCCAGCGTGATGTACGGCCGCTGCACCGGCGCGCGCAGTCGATTCAACATCGCCACGTCGTTAATCCCGTTGCCGAGGCTAATATCAATGTACGGCGTGAAGTTTCCCCAGCTATGCTCGAACCGGTTATCCCAATCCACGATGACGCGGCCCGTGCTAAGACCCTTCGTTGTACTCGCAGTCGGAAAGCCTGCCGTAATAGACGAGCTATAACTGACCGGTCCCAACTCGAAATCGGTGTGCACACCAATGGAAACATTCCCAAGTCCGACGGTGTTGCTGGCAATACCTTTCTGCCCATTGGGGACAAGGAAAAACACCGGAACGCCCACATCCACCCCAAAATGTTCACCGAAATTGTAGCCCAACGCTGTGTTCATATCGAGTACCGTCGTGCCGTCGCTGGTGCTCCCTTCAAATCTTTCAGAAAGGGTAAGACCTTTCGGCGGCTGCTCAGCCGCGTTGCCCTCCGCCTTTCCTCCTACAAAGTTCCCTGCGAATCCCACCGGAACCTGAGTCGGCGTAGGCGCTTGGGCTCTAACGGTTAGCGAACCAGCCCAAACCACTGCAAACAGAAAAACACTCCTGCACACATAGCTGGGTTTCATGATGCTTTACAGTCTCATCCATCGCCGCCGGTCCGTCCATAGTCGCGCACATCGCGCTCCCACCTCTAGTAACCTGTCTCTTGGTACAGGTTCGCTCACCATTCAAGCCAGTACCGTGAGACAACTTGTCCACCGAATACGCTACATTCTGCATATAATACGGCTGGGCCTGAAGTCTCGTTTGGACGGAACCGGTTCGTTTACATCCAAAAGGAGATTCCATGACGCTGCTGTTGCTGATTATTCTCCTGGTGCTTTTGTTCGGGGGTGGCGGAGGCTATTACGGATATCGCCGATGGGGAACCGGCGGTGGCATCGGAATCCTCGGCACGGTGCTGATCATCCTCTTGGTTTTATACCTGCTTGGCGTAATTCGCCTGTAACGCATCCGGGAACCGGCACCCTGGCTCCATCCCCCTCCGGTGCATGTGCGGGTATAGGCATGTGTGGTTAGGTGAGAGAATTCACTCCGACAAATCGCACCTGCGCGTACCGGGAGCAGCCGCCGGGCACGGCCAAAAAGGAGAGGCGATCCCATGCTGCTAATGTTCATTCTTCCAGTAGTTCTCCTGGTGGCGCTCGTAGCTACTCTGCCTGTCTGGCCGCACAGCAAAAAGTGGGGCTTCTATCCGCTCGGCGGTATCAGCCTAATCATCCTTCTTCTTCTGCTCCTAGTTTGGACCCATCGCCTGTAGTCGGCGCACCGCTCGAAGTAATCAAGCGAACCATTGAACAGCAGGCGAGACGGCTATAGTCGCGGCTTACCCCGCGCTAAAGTGCGTGACCTGCGCCACTCACTGGTCAGTTCCCCATTCCGTCCGGGGGCCCGGCTTCTCGCCCAACTGGACTGCAACTCCGCAGCCCAATACAATCGCTTCGCTGCTGCCCGGAAGCTGACTTTCTTCTGGCGGCCGCTGTCCAAAAGGAAGGATCTAAGCATGCGACTGCGGTCCATTGGGCCCTTGCTTCTACTTTTGATTCTGATGTGGAGCGTGTCGGCGCTCGACGCGCGGGTCGTCCGCGTCGAGATTGTCTCGCGAAACGAGATTCTGAACGGCAAAGCTTTTGGTAATGCCGGAGCGTATGAGCGACTCATGGGCCGCGTCTATTTTTCCGTAGCGCTCGCGAATCCGCACAATCGCCGCATTGTGGACCTCGATAAGGCCGTGAACCTGAACAATGGCGAAGTCGAATTCTCCGCGGACTTCGTTGCCGTCCGTCCGAAAGATCCCAGCAGAGGCAATGGTTCGGTGCTGCTGGAAGTACCAAATCGCGGACGGGCACGTATGATCACCTTGGTCGATGGTGGCGATCCTGACCTCGCCAATGATGCCGGCGACGCCTGGCTCCTGCGCAATGGCTACACGGTCGTAAGTTTAGGATGGCAGTGGGATGCCGCCGGTCAAGATGCGCTGCGCCTGTATACGCCGCTCGCGAAAGACCATGGCAAGACGATCACCGGTTTGCTGCGCGGCGATCTGATGCCTGCTCAAGTGCTGCAGGAAATTCCACTCGGGCATCTCCTCCTCGGCAATATCGGAGGCGCCGAATACCCCGTTGCCGCGCCGCAAGATCCGCGCAACGTGCTCACTGTGCGCGAGTCCCGCATGGCCAAGCGCATCGCGATTCCCCGCTCGGAGTGGCAATTCGCGCACACGCAAGACGGAAAGCTCAAACCCAGTGATCGGTACATCCATCTGAACGGAGGCTTCCAGCCAGGAAAGATCTATGAATATATCTATGTCGTCAAAGACCCGGTAGTTTCCGGTCTCGGCTTTGCAGCGATTCGGGACTTTGCTTCGTACGCGAAGCATGCCTCCGATACGCTTCTCTCAGCCGCGCGCGTTTATGGGCAAGGGATTTCGCAAAATGGGCGCTTCCTTCGCGACTTCCTCTATCAAGGTTTCAACGCTGACGAAGAAGGAAGGATGGCGCTCGATGGCCTTCTCGCACACGTCGCGGGAGCAGGACGCGGCAGCTTCAACTACCGTTTCGCTCAGCCTTCACGAGACGCACAGCCAACATCGTCCGTTTTCTTCCCGACCGACATTTTCCCTTTCACCGATCAGCCCGAGACAGATTCCCTGACGCAAGAAACCGGAGGGTTGCTCGACCGCGCCGTTGCTGACAAAGTTGTGCCCAAAATCTTCTTCTCCAACACCGCTTACGAATACTGGGGACGCGCGGCCTCTCTGATTCACACAACTGCCGACGGAAGAAGTGATGCGCTGGTCTCTCCCAATGTTCGAATCTACCACTTCACCGGGCTGCAGCATTTCTCCGGGCCGTTCCCGCCGGTGAAGGGAAAAGACGATTTGCTTGGGCAACAGCCACAGTCGCCGCTTCCGATCAAGTACTTCTGGCGGTCCATGATCGCGAACATGGACGCATGGGTTCGCAACCATACCGCTCCGCCCGAAAGCAGCTACTCGAAACTGGCTGACCGGACCCTCGTGGACTTGCGCGAGTACGCATTTCCCGCGATCCCCGGAATCCACATACCACACGAGGTGAACGAGGCTTATCGACTCGACTTTGGCCCTCAGCGAAGCGAAGGAATTCTCACCATCCAAGCACCCAAGGTTGGGGCGCCTTTTCCGGTACTCGTGCCGCAAGTTGATCCCGATGGAAATGAGCGCGGCGGCGTACGTCTGCCGGAGATAACCGTCCCGCTCGCGACGTACACCGGCTGGAATCTGCGCGATCCCTCGATTGGCGCACCCGAAGAGCGCGTCTCGTTCGAGGGTTCATACCTTCGGTTCCCGAGGACACCGGCCGAGCGCCAGGACAGACGCGATCCACGCAGATCGATAGCGGAGCGCTACACCAGTCGTGAAGACTACCTCAGCCGCTATCGTCGCGCACTGGATGAGCTTGTGGAGCAGCGCTGGATACTGAAGGAAGACCGCCAAGCTCTCATGCAGCGCGGCGAACAAGAATGGGAGCAGGCAACAAAATAGGGTCGTTCGGTCATCGCCGTGTCGGGGCCGGGCGACAACTTCGGTTAGCCAACTACGCGGCAAGTGGACCGTCAGTGACCGAGAGTGCTGCGGAAGTGATTCCAGATCGCTTCGCCCGCATCGACATCCTGATTGGACTGGCCGACAATGCGCTTGGCCAGCGCCCTGGGTTGAGTGTTGGGCCAGGTGTGTCCGGCGCTTTCGAAGACGTAATAGACGCAAGCCGGCCCGCCCGCGCAGTTAGTCCGGGTGCGCTTTTCTGCCGAGGTCTTGTCTTGCGGGCTGCGGTGCGAAATCTCCGCGGTCTGTAGCTGTGCGCTGCAATGGTCGCGATCGACCCAAAAGGCGAAGGTGGCGTCGGCAGAGAGAAGAGCAGGTTGCTTCTGGCCGTTCCGGATCGTGCCAGCCGCTGCTCCCTTAAAGGGCACGATGGGATCTGCCATGCCATTCATAGAGATCCATGGAAGCGGTTTCTTCGCAGCGCAGGATTGCTGTTGGTTGACGGGAAGAGTGGAGATAACGTTGCCCGCAGCGCGCAGCAATTCGCTGGCTTCGCAGACAAAGCGCATGGTCATGAAGCCGCCGTTCGAGGGACCGATCATAAAGATGGCATTAGCGTCGCCATTGTTCTTGGCAATCAAATCGACGATGACCTGCTTGAGGAAGCCGACGTCGTCCGCGTTCGAGGGACGATCACCAGCAAGCGTGGCTCCCCGGCCGTCGTTCCAATGTTTGCCAACGGCATTCGGCGCGACGACGATGAACTTGTCCCGCTCGCCCAGGGTGGGGAGGCTGGTCTGCGTCCAAACCTCCTCGGCGGTTTGGGTGCCGCCATGGAGAACAATGACGACAGGATGCGAACCGGACTCACGCACAGGCTGAATCAGATAGTAGCGATCGATCCCATCGAACTGAATAGTTTTCTTTTCAGCAGTGGAGAGGCGTCCCTTGGCCGGAAAGATAGAGTCGTTTTCCCCCAAGATCTTGCGAGCATCTCCTCGTTCGTGAATGCGATCACGAATCGTTTGCGCCCGTTCGGCGAGGGAAACAACGAGAATCAGGCAAACGACAGAGCCAAGTCTTCTAGCGAAGCGCAGGTCCACATTCTCCAATCCCTTCGGAAAGTACAAGCGAGCAGATCGCCAAACCCATAGGCATCCTCAGAATTAGCAGATTCCGCCGAACGGTAGCCCAGGAATCAATGAGTGCAGTGCTACTGGGCAACTGCTGATAGACGCGTATGGCCCGACAGGGCCGCAACCGTCAATAGATCAGACCTTTGTTGCCAACGCCAACACAATTCCGGGCGAGTGGTCGTCTATCTGCGTGAAGACAACTGGTCCCACAGCCCCATCAACTGTGCCTCATCGTAATATTCAATAATCAATTGCCCCGCCTTTTTCCCCAGCCGCGGCACCAGCGTTACCTTCGTCCCTAAAATCCGCTGCAATTCTTCGAGCGCCCGCCGAATGTTCGGATCAGGTGGCAACGGCTCCGGTGGTTTGTGTTCGTACGCGCCCCTCTCCCTCCGCGCCTGCCGAGCCGCCAGCTTCTCGATCTGGCGCACCGTCAACGCCCCGCGCGCCGACCGCGCCGCCATTCGTCTGCGAAATCCCCCGTCCATCACCGCCAGCAACGCTCGGCCCGCGCTCGGGCTCAGCTTCCCTTCTTCCAACATCTGCTGCAGGCCGTTCTCGAGTCCCAGCAGGCGCAGGGCATTCGCGATCGTCGTCCTATCCTTCCCGGTCCGGGCCGCCACCTCATCGTGCGTCAATCCAAATTCCTGAATCAGCCGGTCGTACGCCCGCGCCTCTTCCATCGGATTCAAGTCTTCGCGTTGCAAGTTCTCGATCAGCGTGAATTCGAGAGCGACATCGTCCGGCACGTTGTGCACAATCGCCGGAATGCTCCGCAGTTCGGCACGTTGCGCCGCACGCCAGCGCCTCTCCCCGGCGATCAACTGATAGTGGCTCCCCGTTTGCCGCACGACCACCGGCTGAATCACTCCGCTGTTGGTGATCGACCGCGCCAACTGGTCGAGTCCTTCTTCCGAAAAGTGTTTCCGCGGCTGATACGGGCTAGGACGAATCAGCTCAATATCAATGTGATGCAGGCCCGAATGCTTCCCCCCGTGCCCAGCCGCAGAAGCCCCGGGCGTTGGCGAAGCAAACGCCGCTGCTATCGGCCACTGAGCTCCCGCGGCACTCGCAGGCGCTCTCACCGCAGCCGGCCCACCACCGGTTAGAGCTTGCCCCGACCCTTCCCCGGGATCCGGTCCTGCCAAAGCTTGTTCGGTGCCTGCCTTGCCCAGTTCCGTAATAGCCCCGGCGTCTTGCGCTCCAGTTGCCCCGGCGACGCCGCTTGAATTTCCAGCGTTTGCCAGGTTATCTGCATTCGCAGCGCCCGTTCCGACCAGCGCTTCAGGCTCCCGAATGAGCGCTCCGAGTCCCCGTCCCAGCGCGTTTCTCGTCATTGACTATGACCTCCTGTGCCAGCTGCATATACGCTTCTGCTCCGCGGCTATGCAGGTCGTAAAAGATGATCGGCTTGCCGAAGCTCGGCGCCTCTGCCAGCCGCACGTTCCGCGGTATCACCGAGTTAAAAACTTTATTTCCAAAGAAGCTCCGCAAATCCGACGCCACCTGCTTCGACAGCGTTGTTCGCTCGTCATACATCGTCAGCAAGATCCCTTCAATCTCCAGTTCCAGATTTAAGCTGCGTCGCAGCCGCATTAACGTATCGAGCAACTCCGACACCCCTTCGAGCGCCAGGTACTCGCACTGGATCGGAACCAGGACCGCATCGCTAGTTACTAATGCGTTAATAGTTAACAAGTCTAATGACGGCGGGCTGTCCAATAGAATAAACTTATACTTCTCGCGGACCTGCTCCAGCACTCCCTTCAGTCTGTATTCCCGATTTTCCACACCCACCAGCTCCACCGATGCCCCGACTAAGTTTTTGTCCGCCGGCAACAGGTCTAGGCCTTCGACCTGCGTCTTCAAAATGATTTTTTCCAGGGGCTCGCCTAAAATCAACGCGTGGTACAAAGTTCTGCGCGACGGGTCCTTAGGAAATCCAATGCCCCCGGTTGCGTTGGCCTGTGCATCGCAATCCACCAGCAAGGTTGGCTGCTCCGCCGCAGCCAGCGACGCCGCGAGATTGACCGCCGTAGTCGTCTTGCCCACGCCGCCCTTCTGATTCGCAATCGCAATCACTCGGCCCAAACGCACCCCCCAAAAGCGCAATCCCGCGTGGACTACGTTAATCTCCGGCCACGATAGCCCTGAGTCACGACGTCGCCATACCTCCGAAGCCCGAAACCGAAAAGTCAGCGCGCCGACATCGGCGAAATCTAGCGTGCCCGCATAGAACGGGCTCCTGATGCTCCGCTCGTCCGTAGTGTTTTAGTTATTCAGATACGACCGGAACCTGAGACCCAGCGCAAAATCTATCAAAATGCCTCCACCAAGCGCAACATGTTTCACGTGAAACATTGATACGAGACTCGCCTGAGGCCGCCGAGAGAGTCCGCCGGGGCATAATTGATTACGAACGAGGTTGCCCGGAGGGACCCAAGAACACGATAAGTGTGATCCGCAGACGGACACCGCTTTCAGCGGCACTCTTGGTGGTGCGTTGCGCATCGAGACTGCCCCCAATTCGTACCCCGCGGACCGCCCCGGTTCGCCGTAAGACATTCCGCTGTTCACGGAAGCTCATGCGAAGTTTGGATGGCCACGCACTACGGTCGCAGGACCGCTGCGCCTTTGTGAGCATCTGCGGCCGATGTGTTTCACGTGAAACATTCCAATGCATCATCAAGCGAGTTCTCCGTCCTGTTCGTTCCCAGATGACGCGGGGTTTGTTCCGTGGTGGGAATTGCTCCGCTTCCGGGGCGGGCTTCGCAGTGTTTGACAGTGTCTCCTGACGGTACCTTCAGCAAGTACCCTGGACCGCGCTCCCAGTGCGCGACATACTGGCCTTCGAACGTGGTGCAGCGTGCCCGGAGGCTACGAAGAGTTCCTCGAGCTGCATGTTTCACGTGAAACACTGGAGCGACTGGGAGGTCCGTCGCTCTGGCATTCGCGACAGGATCCATCCAGAGAGCGGTCTTGCTACGGGCTCTCACAACGACCTGTTTCACGTGAAACACTGACGGCTACCGGGGAGATTGCACGTCTTACCAGCGATCTTGTCTTTTACGGTGAGCTACAAGCTCCTCTTGGAGGAATAAATCTAGAACCAAGACCGCGATGGGTTTCACGTGAAACGTTTGATCGGTCAGATGCCCGCTTGGCTTCCTGCATCCGAGTGGGTTTGCCCCTTTGCATACTTCACGTGCCAATGACGCTTGCAAAATGGAGCCCGCGCGACCGCTATTTAGCTAACTCGCCGATGTTTCACGTGAAACACCGCCTCGAACTTCCAATAGGGAATTTTCGCTGAAGGTCACAGCTCCTGCATCCGTGTGGTAGTCGTGGGAGCTGTTTCCTGACTCGCCGACCTGCTGCTGCACGTTTCTAGAGGCCGCCTGCTCAAGGCATCACAGCTTGAATTTGGCGAAGTCAATGTCGTGAGCTGTTTTGCCGGGCCTGCGCTCTGTGTTACGGAGGCGTCAGGAAGACGAGTGTCGAGGCTATTAGGACTATCGCATAAGTGACTTACCAACAATTAGATAGCGGTTTGTGGAATCTGGAATTGGGATGGGAGGAGCCCAGGTCAAGCTCTGATGAGCTTGGTCGGAGCCGGTGCCGTGGTCGGCTTCGCGGGAGTCGTGGTCCGCGCCCGGACGTGCCAGATCAGCAGCGTCAGTACCTAGCCAGAGGACGACTTGACCATTGATGTTGAGATTGTGCGTGGCCCAGTTTAGGAACGTCTCACGGTCACCAAGGGCTCGAGCACAGATGAAATCTAAGGGCGCGAGGTTGTCGGCAAGGTCTTCGAAGCGGCTTACGACAACTTTGACACCGGTCAGGCTGAGATGCCTTGTGACCTCAGCGAGGAACGTGGCCTTTTTCATAACCGATTCAATCAAAAAGACTTCCAAGTTCGGTCGTAAGAGTTTAAGGGCAATTCCTGGGAAACCGGGGCCGGAACCAACGTCGGCGAGCCGACCGTGCAGTTCAGGGATGGCATATGCGGCAAACATGCTTTCGCCAAAATGACGGGTCAGGATCTCTAGTGGCTCGGTAATGGATGTAAGGCTAATCTTTTGATTCCAAAGGAGTAACAAATCTATGTATTCACGAATGGAATCGCATACAGAGGGACCTACGTTGATCTGGAATCTGGCGAGCGTGGAGGCAATGGTTTGGTTAGAGAGCTGCCGCGCGCGAGGGTGTGGTGGTGTCACTGTTAAGTAATAACTCTATAGTTACGGGGAGCCACGTTCGGCACAAAGAGTGTTGAGAGCAGCGGCTTTCGCCGCGCTGATCGCATGATTCTCGGTCGAATCGCCAACGGCAGGCGTTTGTGCCTAGAAACTCCGAATAAGAAAAAGTTGATTCTTCCGGAGGCGGGTTGTGCGTGCGAGTCCACGGGGCGGTGCTCACGCGTCCAAGACGTACGACGTTAAGCTACTGATTAGACTACCGCACGCCCGCGTACGTCAATCAGGTTAGTTAGCGCGACGGCCCCGCATCTGGTCAACCCTGCAGGCGTGGTATTCGTGCACTAATGGGGCTCAGCGCTTCGCTCTGTCGGGCATCCAGGCGGGCGTTGCGTCTTCCCACTGATTATCGGTCAACTGCCGCACGCCGGTTCCATCGCTGCGCATCACAAACAACTCGCCATACGGCTGCGGAATTCGGTAGACCAGAGGCGCCTCATCCTTGAAACCCATCCTCGAGCTACTGAAAAGGATCCACTCGCTGTCAGCGGACCAGGCACAGTGCGCATCGTTTCCGTGCGAGTTCGTCAGGCGACGCAAATCCGTGCCGTCTGGCTTCACCGTGTAAATATTGAAATCGCTGTCGCGATTGCGGGTGAAGGCGATGCGGTCGCCGCGCGGTGACCAAACGGGGAAGTTGTCGTATTGCGAACCAGTGGTGAGCTGCGTAATCTTTCCATCCTCAACAGTAAGATCGCCAAGCCGCGGCCCTGCTTGCCCTCGGCGCGGTCAACCAAGCGCTTGCCGTCCGGAGACCAGCCTGGAAAACCACTGTCGGTATCTCCGGTTGTAATCCTGCGGAAGCCGGAACCGTCCGGCTTGATCAGGGCTAACTGCCCCGGGTTCCCGGGTCTGAAGAAAAACGTGCCCACGGCAAACGCGATCTGTTCGCCCTGCGGCGACCAGGACGGAGTCAATGCAATTGCGACACCGCATAATGGTTATGTTGAGCACCACATGACAAAGATGATGCCGTAGTGTATGTACAGGCAACGGGGAGTCGCAGCGGAGACGATTTTCACGTGATCAAAAACGATCGCGCGAAGGGAAGAGGGCTGCGCTCCGCGCGGCGCGGTACCAGTCAAGACTGTATTGGGGCGCGATCCCGGTCGCGCTCAAACAGCAATGCGCGCTTTTAGCCGTGCATTTCGCCGCTTAGCTGCGCTGCGAGGCGGAGATGAAGAATCGCAAGAGCAGCAACTCGGAGGAATAGATGCGCCTTTTGTCCCTGCCACTGATGCTTTGGCTTGCCGGCGTGAGCGTTTATGGCCAGACCAGAAACTTTGACGTTGTGGTATATGGGGGCACTGCGGGCGGCACAATCACCGCTGTCGCTGCGGCGCGTGAAGGATTGCATGTTGCGCTGCTTGAACCCGGACACCATCTCGGCGGCATGGTTTCGGGCGGGTTAGGATGGACCGATTTCGGCAAAAAGGAAGTGATTGGCGGCATTTCGCGTGAATTTTTCACTCGCGTCGGAAGCCACTACGGCGAACCAGAGACCTGGTACTTCGAGCCCCATGTCGCCGAGCGGGTGCTTACCGAGATGGTCAAAGACGCGAAAGTCGAAGTCTTCTTTACGCATCGCCTGCGGGCAACAGGAGGGGTTCGCAAGCGCGGCACGGAAATAATCGAGATGATTACGGAAAATGGCGATTCTTTCCGGGCGAAGATTTTTGCCGACTGCTCGTATGAAGGTGATCTGATGGCGCAGGCCAAAGTTCAATACACATGGGGACGCGAGGGAGTTTCGCAGTACAACGAATCGCTCGCGGGAGTCAGAGATCACACACCGCAGCATCAATTCACGGTTGCGGTTTCTCCTTTCGATTCCAATGGCAAGTTGCTGCCCGAGGTTTACGGCGGTCCAAAAGGCAACGGCGGGGCGGCAGATAAGAAGGTGCAAGCCTACAACTTCCGGCTGTGCATGACCGATAACCAAGAAAATCAGGTTCCGTTTCCACGCCCTGCGAAATACGACCCCAAGCGCTATGAACTACTGGCGCGAATGCTCAAAGCGGTTACCGAAAAGAACGGGCGGCCGCCGATCATGAAGGAAATGATGAAAGTGGACCTGTTGCCAAACAGAAAAACGGACACCAACAACAATGGCGCGTTTTCCACCGACTACATCGGAGGCAGTTGGAATTACCCGGAGGCTGATTCCGAAGCCCGCAAGAAAATCTGGCAAGAGCACAAGGATTACATTGCAGGATTTCTTTACTTCCTGGCGAACGACCCACAGGTGCCCGAAGCGTTGCAGAAAGAGGTTAGTCGTTGGGGATTAGCAAAGGACGAGTTCACCGACAGTGAGAATTGGCCGCGTCAGCTCTATGTGCGCGAGGCGCGCCGGATGATCGGTGAATATGTAATGACCCAGAAGGATATCCAAAGCGAGTTAGCCAAAAAGGACTCGATTGGGATGGGCTCTTACAACAGCGATTCGCACAACGTGCAACGCGTGGTGACTCCCGACGGCAGCGCGGTTGAAAATGAAGGCGATATGCAAGTCCCGGTGAATCCCTATCAAATTCCTTACCGTATCCTTTTGCCGAGGCGTGCACAGGCAACCAATCTACTGGTGCCCGTCTGCTTTTCAGCCAGCCACGTTGCCTACTCAACTCTGAGAATGGAACCTCAGTACATGATCATTGGACAGGCTGCTGGCGTTGCCGCGAAGATGGCGATTGCCAAGGGAGTTGCCGTGCAGGACGTTGATTCCGCCGAACTGGCTAAGAAGCTGCGCAGTCAGGGTGTGGTTATGGAGTGGAATCGCCCGGTGGGGGCAAGCAAAACGATGCGATAGCGGCGCTTAGTGTGGGGGCGATAGCGCAGCTTGTTCTCCTTGCGTGCGGCGCAGGAGGAGGCGGGGAGCCAAGAGGCCGGCGATAAGGTCGACGAAAAGGTGGGCGACGATCGCCGGGGCCAGGGATTCCTCGGTGATCCGTACGGTGGCGAAGACGATGCCGATGAGAAAGGTGGAGATTAGGCCGCGGCGTCCTTGATAGAGATGGGCGACGGCAAAAAATAGGGCGGAAACAAGGGCTGCGGCGAATAAAGATTGATGGGCGGCGCGAGCAATCGCGGCGAAAGCAAAACCGCGGTAGAGGAATTCTTCGCAGAGAGCGACAGTGGCGACTAGGGCGATGAAAGCTAGCTGCTCGATAGAGTTTTGCGGGAGGATTTTTGCCGCGAGTTGCTGGACGAGCCCACGCTGATTGGGAGGGACGCGAGCGGCGTGGCGGAGTCCGAAGAATTGGAAGGCGCAGAAGGCCGTGGTTATAAGGGTGGTGACGACGACGGTGTGAAACGGGTGCGGGAGGGTGAGTCCAAGTTCGTGGAGAGAGAGGCCGCGGGCCAAACTGCGCCAGGTGACCATGCCGACGGCGAGCCATTGGAACGCGATGGTCGAGGCGTACAGAGCGAGGCGGTCGGTGGTGGTAAGAGCGGGGCGGGCCAAAAGCTTGCGGACGCGGATGGCTCCGCGCCACGGAACCACGACGCCCAGGATGAGGAAGATGAGGATGAAGTCCCAGGGCACGGTGGGATGAAAACATTTTTAGCGTGTTTAGGGCAAGGGAGTTCGTTGCACTTGTTGCAGCCACTGGCAACTTGTACTCGATAAATGATTAGACCATTAGCCACTCTGTTAGCTATAGAGTATCGTTCTGCACAAACGGGAAGGAGCGAGCGGTGGGTAACTGGATGAATTGGCTTCTTGTGATTGCTGGAATTATTTGCATCATCATCGAACTGGCGCTTGGCGCGCTGACCGGATTTGATCTGGCGCTTATAGGCGCGTCGCTGGCCGCCGGTGGCGGCATTGGGCTGGCAACGGGCTCGGCCAAAATCGGTTTACTGGCGGGAGGCGCGCTCGCGCTGGTGTATCTTGCGGTACTGCGAAGTTGGCTGAAGGCGAAGCTAACCGTGAGAGAGCATGCGAGCAATGTGGACGCAGTGGTTGGCAGGACGGGCGTGGTCACGAAACGGATTGCACCGCGGCAAGCGGGCATGGTAAAGCTCGGCGACGAGGTGTGGCGAGCCGAATTGGCAGCAGGCGACGAAACGGCGCGCGAAACCGGCGTGACCATAACAGTGGAATCAGTGGAAGGCGTGACGCTCAAAGTGAGGTAACAACAATGGATACAGGAATGCTGTTCACCGCGTTTCTCATCGTGTTTGTCGTGTTTGGCCTGCTGGCACTGGCAAGGGGAGCGCGCACCGTCAAGCAGTACGAAAAGGGATTGATTACGCGTCTCGGAAAATATCACGCCATGGCTACATCGGGGCTTACGTTCATCATTCCGTTTGTCGATGACATCGTGCGGGTGGACATGCGCGAGCAGGTCATCACGGTGCCGCCGCAGAAACTGATTACAAAAGACAATGTGACCGTGGAAGTGGATGCGGTGGTGTATTACAAGGTGATTGACCCGGTGAAATCGCAGTACGAGGTGCAGGATTTCGGGTACGCGTGCACGACGCTGGCGCAGACCAATCTGCGTAACCTGATCGGTGACCGCACGCTCGATGAAACACTGGTGGCGCGCGACATGATCAACACAAATCTGCGCGAAGTTCTCGATGAGGCGACCAACAACTGGGGATGCAAGGTCACGCGCGTGGAAGTGCAAAAAATCGAGCCGCCGCGGGACATCACCGACGCGATGTCGCGGCAGATGAAGGCGGAACGCGAGAAGCGCGCCGCGGTGCTGGAGGCGGAAGGCATCAAGCAGAGCCAAATCCTTCAGGCTGAAGGAAAAAAACAAGCGGAGATTCTGAAAGCCGAAGGGGACGCGCAGGCGCGAATCACTCGCGCAAATGCGGAAGCTGAAGCGATCAAACTGGTTTCAAACGCCGCGGAAACGTACTTCAAAGAGCGCGCGGAAATGATGCGGCGCCTCGAAGTGCTGAACAACACCCTGGCACAGAATACCAAGTACATCGTGCCCTCGAACGCTGCGCTGGTGAATGTGCTGGGGCTGGACGGAATTGTGCAGGCACCGCCGAGCGCAACGCCGCTGCCACCAGCGGGGCCGTCGTCCCCGGGCCGATCGTTGTAGGAGGTAGCCCAGCACAGCTCGGACCAAGTTCGGGTCATACGATGCAAATTGGGGCTTGGCAAGAAGGCCGTGCTGCGGCAGGTTATCTCTGTGCGGAAACGCAAAACGATTGTGCCTATTGTGCAAGCCGAAGGTGGCGAAGCGGTGAGCCAGGTTCGCGCGCTGTTTCGCGAATATGCCGCAGGGCTAACCATTGATTTGTGCTTTCAGAATTTCGAGAGAGAGTTGGCGGGGCTCCCCGGGGAGTATGGGCCGCCAACGGGGCGACTATACTTGGCATTGGCGACGGACTCGCCGAAGGTACGTGCTGGCAGGGAGACTCGTAACCCGGGCGCGTCCGCGCGCGAGCCCGGTGCCCGAATTCTAGCCCAGGAGGCCGGGCCGGCAGGATGTGTTGCGCTGCGGAAGTTTGACGCCGAGGCGTGTGAAATGAAGCGCCTCTATGTGCGTCCGGAGTTTCGTGGGCAAGGTGTGGCATGCGCTTTGGTGGAGGAAGTGACCCGGGCCGCGCCGGCGCTTGGGTACCGAAAAATACTCCTCGATACGCTTCCTGAAATGGTTGGAGCGCAGGCGCTGTATCGTTCGATCGGCTTCCAAGAAGTTCCTGCGTACCGCAGCTATGAGCTCCCCGGTGTACGTTTCTTCAAGCTCGCGCTTTCGTAGCCTGAATTCTTCAGTTCAAATTCAAAAACCAAATCAAAGCCAGCGACGCAATAAAAAGAAGCGTGGCTTGAATCAGTGCGTAAGGATTTCCTCGAAAAACGCTAGTGCGCGAGGATCGTGGGATTGGCCAAGCCAGAACATAGCTTGCTTGCGTACGAAAGGATTACGATTGTTGCGCGCAACCTCGATTAACTTCGGAACACCTTCGTCTTTGGGCAACTGGCTCAGAGCAAATACCGCTTTTTTCTTGACCCCTGTAGCGGGATCGTTCGCAATGGCCTCATCGATCGCTCCCACGGCTTTCTTTCCCGCTTTATGGGCCAACCAAAACAGCGCCTGGCCGCGCACGTGCTCGCTGGAATCTTCGCGCGCCATGCGAATCATTTCATCGAGCGCGCCGGCTTCGTGGCTAACGGAAAACGCAAAGGCCAGGTGCGAGCGCACCTCGGGACTCGGATCGGAACGAGCCAGGCGGGTTAGAACCGTGAATCCGGCTGTGCCGCGCGCGGCGCCGAGCCAAAAGGAGGCGTGCTTTCGCAACGAATCCGGCTGATTGGCGGCGACAAAACGTTCAAGCGCACGATCGGCCGAAGGATCGGCGTACATGGCGATTGCGGCCAGCGCCCCATTCGAGATTTCGCTGCCATCGCGATCGCCGCGATCGGGGCCGGTAACATATTCACTGAGGAAGGCAACACTCTCAGCAGGTTGCACGCCGGTAAGCCAATGGAGCGTGAGGCCTCCGGCATCGAGCTGGCAATCCATGGAGACTACGCGGATTTTGTCCACGCGAGCGTGTTCCACACGAAACAATGTGGAAACGCGCCGGGATCCCTCCAGAGCGATTGCCTGCTTCTCATTCGTACTCATATTGATTCCGTGATCCTTTGTTTCCAGCGCGCACCTCCCGCAATCAGAGGCGCCGTCGGCGTCATTGCCGCAGCACATGATGCGATCGCCGGCGATTTCCGGAACCGAATAGCCAATCCACTGGGGCGAATCGGCGTGTGCCAGGAGCGTTCGAAATTCTTTCTCAAGCGGCGCGGAGACGGCGCGCGTTTCGAGCTTTGTGTTCACCAGGTGTGGCAGGTTGGCTTCCTGAACTTGAGTTGTTTGCGCACGCATTCCCAGATGCGCGGCCAAGACAAGAACAACAAAACTAATGGCTCGCAAGATTGTTTTCATGGCTCACCACATTGTTTCTAGTTTCTATTGATTGATAATTTCCATTAGAAAGTCCACGGCATCTTTCGAACCCATCAAAGAAAGCTTTGAGACAGCCGTCTTTTTCAGCCCAGGATCGGTTTCTTTGCGCGCAATGGCGACCAGAGCTTTGGCGTTTCCCTGCAGAAACAGAGCGTTCAACACTTCCTCGCGAAGCGTGCGATCTTTCTCATTGTCGTAAATGGAAACGAGGGCTTGCGTCGACTCCGCGCCACCCATCAGCCCTAGATTGCGAATCGCAGTTTTGCGCAGCTGGGGATCTTTTTCGGACCGGGAGAGCTCTATGAGCGTCGAAGCGTTTCCGCTCAGAAAAAACGATTGCAGAATCTCACGTTTCGCGTCGGTCGAAGATTCGCTCTGGTAAAGCTGTTGGAGCTCGGATTGTGAGCCCATCAGCCCGAGTTGACGGATGGCCTCGCGCCGCACTTCGGGATTTTGCTCATTTTTGGCAGCGGCAAAAATGCGGTCGCGCTCACCGGAAAGCATGAACGAGCGGAGGATGGCGCGCTTCACGCTGGAATCGTTCGTACTACTGTAGATGTCGGACAGCGTCTGGCGGCTCGCGGATCCGCCAAACAGGCCCAGTGACTCGATAGCCTTGCGCTGCAGATCCGGGCTTACCTGCCCGCGAGCCATGCGGCCGAGAATTTCGCGGGCTTTTGGCGAGCCGCTTTGAGCGAGAACGAACAGTGCTTTTCTCTTTTCACTCGGCGAGCTGCTGCCCATCAAAACTTTTTCCAACAGGGGTAAGGCGCGTTCCTGATCGCTCGTCATCAAGCCTTGAATGGCAAGGAGCTTAAGGTCGTCATTGTTGAGGTTTTCTGGGGATACCGGTTTGCCGGAGGACTGGCGTACCTCAACCTCGAGCGCCTTGGCATCTTTTACCCAGCGGCTTTGCGGAAACCGCTGGTAAAGATCGGTGAGGGAGGCAAGGGCGGCATCGCGGCGTCCGAGTTTGTTCTCTGACCAAGCCTTCCAGTACAGCGACGCGTCGGTTTGTGGGCCATTCAGCCTAGCCAACTGCTCGTACTTGGCGGTAGCCTCTTCGTAGCGGCCTTCATCGAGAGCTTCTTGCCCTTCTTGGTAAAGCTCCTGCCGGCGGCCGTTTCGTTCCACCTCGCGGTCGCGCTTTTCCTGTTCACTGGCGCGGCGCTCTGGTTCGTCCAAAAGTACGGCCGAACCCGCCGCCGAGGCCACCGCTGAACCTACCGCAAAACCCACTGCCAAACCTACCGAAGAACGCACCGCTGCATCCAGGGCTGTATGCGCAGCCGACTCCCCAGACGAACGCGCCCGCGACGTGATGGTCGAACGTACTGACGATTCCACTGCCGCACCTATGGCCGAACGCAGTGGCCCTGGTTCGTTATCGTGGGGCGCGTCTTCAGACACTGCTAGGTTCGCGGCCATTGCAGCTCCTGCGGGGCCAAGCGTAATCAAACAGAGCAAGGTTGCTGCCGGGCACAACCGTGCAGGGATGGTCCAAAAGTGTTTTCGATAAGCGATCATGTGTGATTCCCTTTCCTAACCTTCGGGTTCTCTTGCGGCGCCTGAATTGCGGACTTTTCGCGTTGGCGCATCTCCGAGCCGGTCACCCGCACTTTGAAGAGAATTCCCTGAGACTCGATGCGTTGGCGAATCTTTTTGAACTGCGCGGGCGTCGGCCTGTCCGGGCTATGTGCGACGTCGAGGAGGACGCGTTCCAGTTCTTCGAGGACGCTGGCGAGCGTTGCATCACCACTTTCCAAAGCTGTTTGCCGGTACAAGCGGTTGTCATCGAGAAGATCTTCCGCGCGCCGCTGCTCGGAGGAAATGTCAACCGACTGTCCATTCGAGGGGTTTGGAACGGCATTCGAAAGCTCGACGAGAACCATTTCTGAGCGGTCCAGGTGATCGCCTACGGCAACAATGAGAATGCGCTCGCGAACTTGTTTCGGTCCAGGTGTGGAATGTCCACGATGCGGAGGGGTCAGCCTTCCAGCAACGTAGGCGGCAATCACCAGGACAGCCATGGCTCCGGCGATCGCCCAGCTGTGCGGAAATGCCCGCGCTGACCAGAACTGCCAAGTGGAAGCACGGCGTTGCGGGAGGCGAGGCGCAATCTGCCGCCAGACACGTTGCCCGTAATGCTCATCGCGTTGGGGAACCGAAGGGGTATCGAGCAAGGACAGAACACGCTCGAGAGCGGCAAACTGCGCGCTGCATTCGGGGCAGTCCGCCAAATGAGCTTGCATCCCACTGCGATCTTTTTCTTCGCCGAACCGGTAAGCAATCATTTGTTCTTCATTCAGGTGTTTCTTTTTTTCAATCTCTTTCATAGTTCCGACCTCTTTTGTGTTTCCGGGCCACCCGGTTTTATGTCTCTGAACCAGGTGTCGCTCCCATGGCGCGAGCTGTTGGTGATGAATCCATCAAATCGCGTGTGATAAGCGGTTCGAGTGCGCGGCGAAGTTTTTGAACCGCTCGAAACACCGTGTTTTTCGTAGCGCTAGCGCGCAACGCAAGCACTTGGCTGATCTCGTCGATCCCGCGGCCTTCCCAGTGGCGCATCACAAACGCGACTCTTTCAGCGGGACTCAGTGTTTGCAGCGCCAGAGTGACTCGTGCGCCGATTTCCGCGCTTAAGACCAGGCGGTCCGGTGCGGGCGAATCCGCGGCGTGGGAATCGAGCCGATTCGCAGACGCAGTGTGGTCATCAGCGCGTGCCGAAGGAAGCTCGCGATGGGCGTCTTCGGTGCGGCGTTTGCGCATGCGGTCAAGAGCGCAATTGACCGCAATACGGTACAGCCAAGTGCCAAAATGAGCGCGCGATTCAAACCGGTCCATCTTGCGATAAGCGCGCAGGAAGGCGTCCTGCACCACTTCCTCAGCGTCTTGTTCGTTTCCGGTCATGCGATAGGCCAGGCGAAACAGGGTGCGGCTGTGCCGCTCGACGAGAAGACCAAATGCATCCTGATCGCCGGCGAGCACCCGCTCGACGTTACCTCTGTCGGCCCCGCGATCGGACCGGGCATCGGCAGCGCCGGCGCCGCTCTGGGTGCTCTCGCTCATCCGAATCATTAGACCGCAACTACCGAGCTGCGGTTAGGTAGGCAAACGTATTTCCAAGGTTATTGTGAGACCGTCAGTATCCGACGGACCGCGTCAACGGCAGAAACTACGGTATCATCGGAAAGGGAATTTCCACGCCGTTTCGGATTCCGCCAGAGTCCGAGAGTTGAATCCGCTGATACCATAGCGACCGACCGGCATGGACCTGTGACTACGGTGGGAGGAGCTAGCGTTGATTGCGAGATACACGCGTGAAGAAATGGGGCGTATTTGGAGCGACGCGCACAAGTTTGCAAAGTGGCTGGACGTGGAGATTGCCGCGACCGAGACGCTGGCTGAGGCGGGTGAAGTGCCGAAAGAGGCGGCGTCTGCAATTCGCACACGCGCAAAAGTCGATGCGAGCAGGATTTTGGCTATCGAATCGCGCGTCCGCCACGACGTTATCGCTTTCACGATAGCGGTCGGCGAATCCATTGGCGATCCTGAAGCAGCGCGTTGGCTGCATTTCGGGCTGACGTCGAATGACGTCGTGGACACGGCGCAGGCGCTGCAGGTTCGCGAAGCATCGCGTTTGATCGAGCACGGACTGGTTCGGTTAAGCGAAGTGCTTGAGCGGCGCGCCAGGGAATTCCAGCACACTCCGGAAATCGGCCGGACCCATGGCATTCATGCCGAGCCCCTCACTTTCGGGCTGAAACTTGCGAATTGGTATGCGGAAACACGCCGGAATCTGGTGCGATTTGGCCAAGCGACGCAAGAAATGGCGGTGGGAAAAATTTCCGGAGCGGTGGGCAACTGCTCGCACTTGGGCCCGGAAATTGAGGAAAGAATTTGCAGTAGGCTGGGATTACAAGTGGCGCCCATCTCGTCGCAAGTTCTGCAGCGCGATCGCCATGCACTCTATTTGGGTGCGCTGGCGCTGATTGCGGCGACACTTGAAAAAATCGCTCTCGAAATTCGTCACCTGCAGCGCACCGAAGTGCGCGAGGTTGAGGAGCCTTTTGGCGGCGAACAGCGCGGAAGCTCGGCGATGCCGCACAAGCGTAATCCGGTAAGCTGCGAGCAAATTTGCGGGTTGGCGCGGGTGGTGAGGGCAAATGCCGGGGCCGCGCTCGAAAATGTGGCCCTGTGGCACGAGCGCGACATCTCGCACAGTTCGGTCGAGCGAATTATTCTGCCGGATTCGACGATCCTTGTTGACTACATGCTGGCGCGAATGACTGACATAGTCAGCGGTATGCGCGTTTTTCCCGAGCACATGCTGCGCAATCTCCAGCTGACCCAAGGGCTGGTTTTTTCCGGGCAGCTTCTGCAAGACCTAGTCGATCATGGCGCCCCGCGCGAAGATGCCTACAAAATGGTGCAGGAAAATGCTATGGCTGCCTGGGAATCGGGCAGCAGCTTCCGGGAACGAGTGGCCGCCGATCTGCGGATTACCAAGGTCTTGGATCGCGCGGCCCTTGGACGCACGTTCGATTTAGGGCGGCAGCTGCGCTACGTGGATGCGATTTTTGCGCGCGTCTTCCGCGCCAAGTGAGTGGTTATCCACGGGCGGTCGTCACCGATGACCGCACGCAGGCCTTTCTATGACCGTGAGGGAACCCTTCGAAAAAAGGCTATCGGGTTTTAACACCCCGATCGTCTCGCATCCCACTTGAAGAAGCTTCTTTGATGCACATAAAACGCGCTCATGACCTTGGAGCGCGCGTTCATGGGTGATTACATGCAGGTCGGCGGAGGCGGTCATCGATAGGAGTACGACGGTAGCGAGCGTTTGCTGTGACGCAGAATCAGAAAGGACCAGCAGTTTACTGAGCGCGCTGCACGTAGCGGGCTTCTGAGGTATCGACTTTCACCTTATCGCCATTATTGATGAACGGAGGAACGTTGATCACCAGCCCGGTCTCCAGCTTGGCTGGTTTCATAACCGCGCTGGCGGTCGCTTTCTGCAAAGTCGGCTCGGTTTCGACTACGGTCATGTCAATGGTGTCAGGCAAGTCCACGCCAATCGGCTTGCCTTCGTAGAATTCCACTTTGACGTGAATGTTAGGGATCAGATAATTCACCGCGTCGCCCAAAATGTCATGGCGAAGGTGGATCTGCTCGTAGGTTTCCGAGTTCATGAAATGAAAATCTTCGTCTTGGCTATACAAATATTCAAATTCAATTTCATCGAGAACCGCCCGCTCGACAAACTCCTCGGCACGGAACTTGTAGTCGATGATGGTGCCGTTGCGCAGGTTGCGCATCTTCGTCTGCATAGCGCCGCGCTTATTCCCCGGGGTGCGGTGATCCACGCTGAAGACGGTATACAATTCGTTGTTATGGCGGATAACCATGCCGGGGCGGAGTTGTGTAGCTTTTACCATTGGTAGCTCCTGATGCTAGCGGAAGTTTGCGGCAGGCGGGAAACCCGCGGCGTTCGCAATCGCGCGGTCACTGCACCGAAGTGACCGAGGTGGCTGCAACGAACCTCGCAGCGCAAGCACTTAGTATACGGTTCGCGTGCGCATGCGGTCAATCATGGCGGGCAGGCTGGGCAGGCTGGGTTTGCGCTTTGTTCATGATCTTTTCGATTTCGTCAGCCGAGCGCGGGAGATTTTCCGACAGAAACTTGTAGCCGGTATTGGTAATCAAGAAATTATCTTCAATGCGCACGCCTAAATTTTCCTCGGTAATGTAGATACCTGGCTCGATGGTGATTACCATTCCCGGCTCGAGAGGCCTGTCGGGGTCCCCGGCATCATGGACGTTCAGGCCGATATGGTGTCCCAGCCCATGAATGAAGTAGGGACCAAGCGGGCGACCCTGCTTATCTTTTCCATGTGAATTGATATAGTTGTAGGCGATTTCGAAGAGGCTATTCTTACTCTTGCGCCCCAGACCCATTCCTGGTTTAAGCGCGGCAATCGCAGCATTCTGCGCGCCGAGGACAATCTCATAGATTTCCCGCTGCCGCGGCGTGAATGTTCCGTTGGCTGGCAGCGTGCGCGTGATGTCGGCCGCGTACCCGGAGAACTGCCCCCCCACGTCAAGCACGACGATATCGCCATCGGCAATTTTTTTGCTGAGGGTATCGTAGTGCAGAACCGTCGAGTTCCACCCAGCGCCAACGATGGGCGCGTAGGCGGGAGCCTCGCAGCCTTGGTCCGAGAACGTGTAAAGCATTGTTGCAGCTACTTGATATTCGTAGAGCCCGGGTCGCATTCGTTTCATCGCCGCGAGGTGCGCGTCATCGGAGGCGTTGATGGCCTTGGTCAAGAAGGCAATTTCGCCCGGCGATTTAATTTGCCGTAGCGCGCCAATCTTCGCGCGCAGGTCATTGAGCTTGGCTTGCGGCACCGATTGCTGCACATATTGGGTCCACTCTTTTTCGTGAGGATAACCGCCCAATTCCTTTTCATAAGGCAGGATGGTGTAGAAATTGTCGTACGCGCGAGCTAATTTCTCGAGGCTGGCGCGCATTTGCGGAAATGGTTTCACTACGGCGAACCCCGTCTTCTGCGAGATGTCTGGATCGTCGGGGCCGGGACGCGGGCCTACCCATCGCTCTTTTCGGGGATTGCGCGGAGGCAGGAAGAGAATCTCGCGCGGTGCATTCCCTTCGATTTGACCGGCCGTGTGATTTTTGCTTTCCGGCACGAGCAACAGTCCCGCACCTTCATCGTTATACCCGGTAAGGTAATAAAAGTTTTCTTCCTGGGAAAAAAGGTAGGTCTGCGCCTCTTCTTCCATCCCGGTATAACCGAACAGAACAATTGGCCCGTCCGCCTGCGCAAGAAGTTTAGCGCGGCGCTCCGCATACACGCTCCAAGGCTCGCGCTCGCGGCGTTGTTGCGCGCGCGCGAGATCCGCCGCGCAACTGAAGACCATCCCGGCGATCGCCAGCGGGAATAAAAATGCCAACGAACGCACCGCTTGCGTACGACCACTCATGGGTACACCTCACTCCGGCAATTCACTCGCGCCACAGGGGCATGGGGGCGCACTGATTTTAGCGAGCAACCACCACCAGTGGAAATTATATTTCGTCGAGTGCGGGCTGCGGCGGAACTCGGTCGAACACCAAAGACTAAACAACCGAATCACCGCGAGGTTAGAATCCCGGCGCGCCAGTGGAAGCCGGCCGAACCTCTCCGGCGGGCCGGATGCCGAAGCGCATGCGCTCGAGGTAAGTTTGCGCCAGCGACATAAAGCCGGTGTACAGATAACCCCAAACAAAAAGCAGCAGGAAAGGAGCGGTAGCATAATTCTCGTTGCGGATGGCGTAAATGACCGTCAGCGCAAAATAAATACCCAGGCCGATTTCAGCAAAGGGCATCCATCCGGCGGGATTGCGGTAGCTTTTTTTAACCCACGAATCGTTGCTGTCCTCGATTCGGTATTTCGGCGTCCGCGCAAATTCTGATTTCACTCCCAAGACGGCTTCCAAAACCGCTTTGGCGTTTCGTACCGAAAGTCCGATACCCATGGCCATCACAAACGGCAAATAAATCACGGAGCGCCACCAAGTCTTAGGGCGTATTTCGCGCTGGGCCACCAGATAGAAACTCGAAATCGAGCATGTCGAAGCCAGAAACAGCGGAAGGTCAATAACCAGCATCTGAAATGAGGTCTGGTAAAACCGTACAATCATCGCCGGCAGCAGCAGGGTCGAGAGCATGATCATCAATGGGTAGCTGATGTTCGCGGTGAGGTGGAAAAAGGCTTCGATTTTTATGTGTAGCGCTGCATTTGAGCGCATGACCTCCGGCAAAACTTTCTTGGCCGTCTGCATCAAACCCTTGGCCCAGCGCGCTTGCTGAGCCTTGAATGCATTGACTTCCACGGGCAGCTCCGAAGCGCATTCAATGTGTGGGAGATAGAGAAAGCGCCAGCCCCGCAACTGGGCGCGGTAGGAGAGATCGGTATCCTCGGTGAGCGTGTCGTGCTGCCAGCCCCCCGCATCGTCGATGGCCGTGCGGCGCCAAACGCCGGCGGTGCCATTGAAGTTGAAAAAGTTGTTGCTGCGCGAGCGGGCCCCGTGCTCGATCACAAAATGTCCATCGAGCAGAATGGTTTCAACCTGCGTGAGCAAGGAATAGTCGCGATTCACATAGGTCCATCGGGTCTGCACCATGCCCACGCCGGGATACTGGAAGTAGGGGATGGTGGCGCGAAGGAAATCCGGTCCGGGGAGAAAATCGGCATCGAAGATGGCCACGAACTGACCGTGCGCCGACGTAATCCCAGCGGCCAGCGCCCCAGCCTTGTATCCTTCGCGGTTATCGCGATGATGATACGAAATATTCAGACCCAGCGAGTGGTATCGCTCCGCGCAATCCCGCGCTACCTGCTGCGTTTCATCGGTGGAATCATCAAGGATTTGCACATCCAACAATTCGCGAGGGTAATCGAAACGCGAAACGGCATCCACGAGCCGCTCGATGACGTAACGCTCGTTGAAAATGGGCAGTTGTACGGTGACCTTTGGCCAATTGCCGATCTTAGGCGGCGGTCCAGGAACATTGTCGCGATGCTTGAAAAATGTATAGACCAGCCAATACCGGTGCAGGCCGTACATCGCCAGCACAATGAGCACCAGGAAATACGGGATCAACATCAATACGTCAAACGTATTCACATGGTAAAGATTCCGAAATGTTGGGTCCGTCAGCCTCTTCCAATACTTCACGATCGGGCTTTGCGCCAGATAAAGAACCGACGCAACATACATGTGCCCGTACCCAAGGCTACCGAGTGGTAATGCTCCGATCAATTTGCTGACCTTCCTTGTGCCACTCTATGATTCAGGTCCGCCGGCGAGATAGGTCCCGCAGCTCTCTCGATCTACGACACATTTGTCGAAGGTCATTATACTGGAGTTTCGCTGGGCAGGCCGGCGTTTGTCACGACGTTGGTGGTCGCCGCTCGGTGGCGCTCGCCAGATGGCGCGCCGGCGGTTTCATGGCTCGAGTGATCCGCCGGTGGGCGTACTCGCGGTTCGCACTCCTACCTCGTCGAGATGCCGCAGCAAGTCGGCGGGGTCCTGATACACGCGATACGCTCCCGCGCGTTCGAGTTCACTTTGGCCGAAGCCTCCGGAAAGCAGTCCCACGCCAAGGGCGCGAGCTCTACGGGCCGCCAGAAGATCCCAGATGCTGTCACCGACGACAACTGACTCCAGGATGGGCACGTCGAGTCGCTCGGCAGCTGCGAGAAAAAGATCGGGATCGGGCTTGGCACGGTGCACTTGGTCGCGCGTGATCACCGGCACGTGCTGCGAAATTTCCAGAAAATTCAGAACCGGCTGGGCGCTTTGGCGCATCCCGCTCGTGGCGATGGCCCACCTCACGCCGACACTGGTAAGATACGAGAGCAGCTCTTTTGCGCCGGGCAAGACCCGAACTCGCGGGGCCAGCCGCGCGTACACATCGTCATGCGCTTGATGCAGCCTGGTAACTCTCTCCGGACTCAACTCGAGTCCGATCTCGCGCAGCAGCGCGCTGACAAATAGCCCGCCGCTCATGCCCACGCTTCGGTGAATGCGCCAGAGAGCCAGCTCGATCCCGCCCGAATCGAGCGCCTCATGCCAGGCAAGAACGTGATAATAAACGCTGTCCACCAGCGTTCCATCCAGGTCGAACAGAAACGCAGGACCCGCTTTTCTGCGTCCGGCATTTCCACGTCCGGGCTGTGCGGCAGTCACGCTTTGCGCCGCCTTATGTAGTGGCGGCTTCGTCATGACAGCAGCACGATTTTTCCGTATGCTCCCGGCTCCATGATTTCTTTGTGCGCGCGCGCGGCCTCGGCAAGCGGCAATTCCTTGCCGACGACTGGTCGCAACGTGCCGTTTTCCATGCCCGCGATAATGGCTGCGTGAATGCTCCGCAGGTCATCGTCGGTGGCGTTCCACAGGGCCATGCCATACACCGCCGCGTCTCGTCCCATCAGTTCCCGAGGGGAAATATGAACTTCACCGCGGCTGCCAATCGCGACCACTCGGCCGCGCATGGCCAGCAGTTTCAAATCCGCGCCAAGATTCACGTTGGCCAGCATCTCAAGAACGATGTCGAAGCCGCGACCCTGTGTAAGCTTCGCGGCTTGCTCCAGATAAGTCGGCGCGCGATGGTCGAGTACGTGATGCGCCCCTTCGACGGTGACGAGCGCGCGCCCTTTCTCCGTGCCAGCCGTGCCAACCACGGTGAGTCCCGCGGCACGGGCAATCTGCACGGCAGCAGTGCCGACGCCGCCACTTGCGCCGTGGACCAGCACGGTCTCCGCGCCGCGGGCCCGCGCAAAATGAAACAGCGCGCGATGTGCGGTCGCATAAGGTACGTGCACCCCGGCCCCTTGCGCGTACGAAATGTTTTGCGGCAGCCGGTGCACTTGCGAAGCTTGCGCCAGCGCGAATTCGGCATAGGTACCGCTGATACTTCCACCGGTGTATACGCGGTCGCCAGGCTTCACGCGGGTTACGCCTGCTCCTACCGACTCAACGATTCCTGCGCAGTCTGTGCCCGGGGTGTAAGGCAACTCCGGCATGCGCGCGTAAGTCCCGCTGCGGATATACGTGTCCACGGGATTTACGCCGGCAGCCTTCACGCGAATCAGCACTTGCCCGGGTCCCGGCGAAAGCTGCGGAATTTCCTCCAGCTTCAGCATTTCAGGTCCGCCGAATTGGTGCACTACAATCGCCTTCATCTCTTCTCCTGTTCGATTTACTTCTATTGTCTGGTTACCTGAAGTTTCTCACTCATGATCGTCCGGCGCCGGGCTGGCCTCTTGCAGCACGCCGGAAATGCGGCCCCAAGCGCTGGTCTGCCAGTTGTCTTTGCGTGGCCCTTGCGGAGTCCATGGAGGCAGCTTTACGTAGAGCGAGCGAGCCAGCGATGCCACATACGGCTCATACAGTGCTCGCAATTGCGTCAGCCGTTGCTCGGCCTCGGCGCCCTCGCGCAGAGGAATCCCCAACGTCGCAAGATTTGGGCGCAGCTTCTGCAAATCCTCAGCCGTGAGGCGCCCTATTTCGGGGGCCTTGGGAGGTGCATCGAACACCTGCGCGAGATCCACAACAGCATGGCGCGCAATCGCAAAGGTAAGCTCCGCTTGCCGCTGGCATGAATCCACTGGACCAGTCATCAACAGTGCGCAGGTATCGAGGATAGTCGTCAAGGACGCAAGCCACGATTGATTGTCATGCTGCGAGCGAAAATAGGCGAGCACCGGATACGAAAGATGGCTTTCGAGAAGTTCGGCGGACCAGCGCTCCCAATCCGCCAGGAGCTTTTGCAGCTCCGTAAGCCCTAGCGAATAACTGTATCGGCGAAGTAATTCGCCGGCCGTGGGCGGAGATCCAGCGCGCGCATCGAGCATCGCAATGCTTACTTCGCGCCGCGAAAACGATTGGTGGATGACCGGTAAATAGCCGATTACAATAGCCAGAAACCCGAATCCAACCCCCGATTCTATTGCGGTCAGCGCGCGGGCTAACTGTGAGCCCGGGGTGACGTCGCCAATTCCTAACGTGAAAAAAGTTGTCGCGCTCAAATACAGATAGGTAAAACTATTCGTAGCTCGCCCACCATGCTCCACCACCGAACCTAAACTGTATTGCAATAGTCCGAAGCTGAGAATTAAGGCCGCCGCCCAAACAATCAAGAGCAAGAGCAGTGATAGCGGCCCAAAAAAACTCAGGAAACTTTCGCGCGCTTTCTTTCCTGGTACCTTGCGCCAAACGACCAGCCATAGTTTCCACAAACTGCGGTAAAACAATCGCGCCAAGCGGATTTCCCGCCGGACGCGCCGCGGCAACACCATCGTTTCAAAGGCGTCCCACAGAACGATGAGCAGCAGTAGAATTCCTGCGATGAAAGCTAAAACCGTCGTGTTCATGTTGCGTTTACGTCTCCAGCCGCGCGGCCATCGTGATTTCCGCTTTCAGCAAACGCGAAATCGGGCATCCGGCTTTTGCTGCCGCGGCGGCTGCGTCGAATTTGCCCTTATCCGCGCCGGGGATACGAGCAGCTACGTCAAGATGAATCTTGTTGATCGTCCAACCGTCCGCCAATTTTTCAAATGACACGGTGGCCGTGGTCGCGATTTTTTCCGCGGTTAACCCGGCGCCCGCCAGTTGGCCGGAAAGGGCCATGGAAAAACAACCAGCATGCGCCGCGGCAATCAATTCCTCGGGATTGGTACCGGGGCCATTCTCGAATCGCGTGCCAAACGAATACTGCGTTTGCTTGAGCACACCGCTTTCGGTCGAGATCGTTCCTTTGCCGTCCTTCAACCCGCCGTTCCAAACTGCGCTTGCTTTCCGATTCATCCTGCCTCCTGTCGCCGATAGTGTAGTGATTCGATTGCCCGGGTTCTGATTAGGTTATATTGAATCTGCAGAACATGCGACGCGTTTCATGCCCAGCGCGATAGCTACAAAAGGGATGTCCCATCCCCTTAAAAAGCAAGATCACCGTCCCTGGCCGCTTCCTCGCCGGCCATGGATTATGGCCCAAGTGTGGCACGATCTGCTTTTTGCGCATTGGCCGCTCGGACCGGAAATCCTCAGACCGCTCGTTCCACCGGGGCTAGCACTCGACACATGGAACGGGCAGGCATGGCTTGCCGTCGTGCCCTTTCGTATGACCGGAGTCCGGCTGCGCGCAACACCCGCTATACCTTGGTTCTCCGCATTTCCCGAACTCAATGTGCGCACCTATGTGACCCACGGCGGCAAGCCTGGGGTGTGGTTCTTCAGTCTGGATGCAACGAATTCGGGGGCGGTCGCAGGGGCACGTCTGTGGTTTCACCTGCCTTACTTTCGCGCGGAGATGGGGCTCGTGCAAGAGGAGGGATGGATTTTTTACCACAGCCGTCGCACCCACCGCGGTTGCCCAGGAGCGGAGTTGCAAGCGAGATATCGTCCCACCGGACCCGCCTATACGGCGGAAGCAGGAACCCTCGACCACTGGCTCACCGAACGCTACTGCTTGTACTCCGCCGATTGTTGGCAGCGAATCTACCGCGCGGGAATTCATCATTGGCCTTGGCCACTGCAACCTGCTGAAGCCGAGTTTGCCATGCACACGATGACCGCTCCGCTAGGCTTCGCTTTGCCGCAAAGTCCGTCGCTGCTGCATTTCGCGCGAGTTCAGGACGTTCGTGTCTGGGCACCATTTAGTAATCATATAATTACGTAACACTATTATTAATTGAGCGATGCGTCTGCAAGCGCTTCTTGCTCCTTCCCAGCGCACCCGCAGGGGCGCTAAAAAAGGGGGGTGCGATTTCTCTCATGAGTTACAGCCGGCCGACAAACCCAAGTTCCCCACGCGCTCGGAAGCGCTCGGCATGCCTCGCCATAGTCATGCTTGGCATGCTCATCGCTGGTCCAGCGGCGCCACAGGATCGCATCATGCTGGTAGGAACCGGCTCCAGCCTCCCCGCACCTCTTTACAACGCCTGGACCGAAGAATTCTCAAAACAACATAAGACCATCTCGATTCGCTATCTGCCCATCGGGACCGGCGAAAGCATTCACAGAATCGTGACCGGTAACGGCGACTTCGGCGGCGGCGATACACCCATCCCGGAAGAGGAATTAAAACGATCCCGGGTGCCTTTGCTGGAATTTCCGATGATTCTGATCGGCGTTGTGGTGATTTATCACGTGCCCGGCGTCAGCACCGGAATTAAGCTGACCGGCCCGGTCTTGGCGGATATTTTTCTAGGAAAAACCAAGAAATGGAATGACCCGGGAATCGCCAAGAGTAATCCCGGCGTAACTCTGCCTCCCCTACCAATCATCGTGGTGCACAGAACCGAAGGCAAAGGCTCGAACTATATCTTTAGCGATTACCTCTCTAAAGTGAGCCGTGAATTCCACAGCAAAGTGGGCCGCAGCACATCGCCGAAGTGGCTTGTGGGAAATGCTTTCTCGCGTACTGAAGAGATGATTGAGGAAGTGAAAACGAAGCCAGGGGCCATCGGATATACCGAGCTTAACTGGGCCGCGAAATCCGGCTTGCCCATAGCGCTCATTCGCAATGCCGCGGGTGAATTTGTGAATCCCTCGGCGGAAACCATCGCGGCGGCAGCAACCGGTATCGAGAGCAAAATGACCGAAGACTTTCGAATCTCGCTGACCAATGGCGCGGGCAAAGAAAGCTATCCGATCAGCAGCTTCACCTGGATTTACGTTCCTGCGAAAAGCACCGATTCGGCGCGAACCAGGGCGGTGATTACTTTCGTGAGCTGGGCTCTGACGAGCGGGCAACAGCTCGCGGCAACCAAGGGTTACGCGCCATTGCCCCCACGCCTTGTCGCCAAGGTCCACGCGAAGCTTGCGACATTCTGACGCCCTCGAGCTTCGCCCTATGATTCCCCGCTTGTTGAACGTGCTGCCTTTTGCCTCTGAATCCGGTCAGGAGCACGAACCGAGCAGTGCGGATCGTGTCGAATGATTCGCTTTGTGGGGTTGCTTATACGTTCAGCGTGAGCGTCACGTCGGAACGAGCAGCGGGCGGGGGAGGCCTCTGGGAGCGATCCATCGGGCGGTACAGGGTATCGCGCTCGATGGGAACGCGGCCGGCCTGGCGAATCAGGCGTTCCAGTTCGGCGCGCGGCGTAAATTGCGAGGTGGTGGCTCCGGCATCATGATAAATTTTCTCTTCAACTACGGTGCCGTCCATATCATCAGCGCCAAAACGCAGCGCGATTTGCGCGATGCTCGGCGTCAACATGATCCAGTAAGCCTTGATGTGATCGAAATTATCGAGTAACAGGCGCGACACGGCGATGCTGCGCAAATCGTGAAAGCCTGTCGGCTTGGGAAGATGCGCGAGCGCAGTGTTTTCGGGATGAAACGCCAGCGGAATGAACGCGACAAAGCCGTGCGTTTCATCCTGCAGGTCGCGCAAGAGAAGAAGATGCTCCACGCGCTCGTCCGCAGTCTCGATGTGTCCGTAAAGCATCGTTGCGTTTGAGCGCAACCCAATCTGGTGCGCGGTGCGCGCGATGTTGAGCCACTGTTGCCCGCTCACTTTGTGGTCGCAGATCACTTTACGCACGCGAGGATTGAAAATTTCCGCGCCGCCGCCCGGCAGCGAATCTACGCCCGAGTTTTTTAGGGCCAGGAGCGTGTCGCGAATCGACAGCTTGGCGATGCGCGCGAAGTATCCGACCTCCACCATGGTGAATGCTTTTAGATGGACGTCGGGACACCGCCGTTTTAGGCCGCGCATCAAGTCGAGAAAATATTCGAAGGGCAGATCGGGGTGCAATCCGCCTACCAAATGGAACTCCGTGGCGCCTTCGCGAACACCCTGTTCGGCGCGCTGGTAGATCTCGTCAAGCGCGAACGTGTACGCGCCGGGGGCATTCGGGTCGCGGCCAAAAGCGCAGAGCCGGCAGTGCGCGATGCACACGTTGGTGGGGTTGATGTGGCGGTTGACGTTGAAATAGCAGGTGTTACCGTGACGCTTTTCACGCACATAATTCGCGAGCCAGCCGACGGCCAGCAAGTCCGGCGATCGGTAGAGCATAATCCCATCGTCGAAGCTCAGCCGCTCACCGGCCAGAATTTTGTCGGCGATCGGCTTCAGTCGTGCGTCATCTAGAATCAACTCGCTCATCGCATCTCTTCACTCATTTTAAATGAATTCGCGCCTTTCGAAATGGGTTCTCTCAGTTTGAAGCAGGCATCGCTTTCCAACGATTCAACCGCGCCAAACTGCAACTGCGGCGCCCCAGAACAGCAGGAATAGCAAACTAATATATCCGTTTACGGTGAAAAAGGCAGCATTCATCCGCGAGAGGTCATTGGGCTTGACGAGCGAGTGCTCATAGGCGAGCAGCACCGCCACCACCACAATTCCCGCCCACGCAGGCCAGGGCAGCAAAAAACTAGCCGCCAGCCAAGCGAGCAGAGCAACCATAACCACATGCATCGCGCGTGCAATGGTCAGTGCCCGGGCCACACCGAAACGTTTCGGAATGGAGTACAGGCCAGCGCGCTTGTCAAACTCGACGTCCTGGCACGCGTAGAGCACGTCAAAGCCGCCAACCCAAAGAGTTACGGCGGCGCACAGAATGAGCATTCGTAAATCGAGCGCGCCGGTGATGGCAATCCAGGCCGCTGCCGGGGACATTCCCAGACAAAAGCCCAGCACGAAATGCGACCAGTTGGTGAAGCGCTTGGTGAACGAATAGAAGAAAACAACAGCAAGCACGACGGGCGAGAGCGCGAGGGCCAGCGGATTGAGTCGCCACGCCGCAAACACAAAAATCACGCCGGCACCCACCGTGAACATCCACGCAAAAGAAAGTGAAAGCGCGCCGGTCACGAGCGCTCGCGATTGGGTTCGAGGATTATCGCGGTCATAGCGCAAATCAACGATGCGGTTGATGGTCATTGCAGCAGAACGGGCGGCAACCATGGCGACGACAATCCAGAAAGTCTGCCAAAGGGTTGGCCAGGTATGCGCCGTCATGCGAGCCGCCAAGAGCGCGCCAGTCAACGCAAACGGCAGCGCAAAAACGGAGTGCTCGAACTTGATCATCTCGAGGATCGTGCGCATGCGGCTCAAATTCATAAAACTAAGGGTGCTTTGCAGGAACCGATGGGAGCCTGTCCATTCCAGTCTAGTGGGGCATTCCCGGCGGAGTCAACAAACCGCCGGCCGTCGCAAACCAGACCGCCTGGAATGTAGGCCAACTCGTTGTCTTTAGTGAGCCAGGCAGAGAACCAAGACATCAGCTGCTATCCATTCGGCTACCGCCAGGAGTCGGGCGATTAGTTCAACATCTTCGTGGAGAAAGTGCCGAACTTCCAGCCCGAACGCGCGTTGCTGCGGACGATGATCGGCTCGCCCTCAGCAAGCGCTAGGCCCTGCGCGGGGCACTCGAACATCATGCGCTGGGTTGAACCATCTACGTAGGAGCCATCACATTGAACCGCGCCGATGGACATAATGGCTAGCTCGTTTCCGACGGGAATGGGCGTCTCGCTCCGGACGCTGAAGCGCACCGTTCCGCCCCCGTTTGTCGCCGCCGCTCCGATTCCCGCCGCGGGAACGAACTGGACGTCCTCGATCACGCCTTCGTGCGCGATGATGCCCTGCGACGGCCACCCAGTGAAGGCGTCCAGGCTCGGGACGTTGAAGATCGCCCCAAGCGCTCCCGATGGGTCGAAGCCTTCTCCCAAGAAGCTTCGGCCTTGCCGTGAGGCGCGGAAGTTCGTCACGTAGATTTTCCCACTCGCGGTGTCGTCGAAGATCAAGCGCACTCCGCGCGTCTGGTCCGCTTTGTCGGAACGAAATGCTTCGATCGGGATGCGCGCCGTCGGGAGGTTGAGGTGGTAGCCATCGGGGAAGGTTGCCGGAGGCGTCAGGTCGGCATCCGGGGTCCCAAACGGCCCATCCAGCTGTATGAAGTTGGACGCGGCAACCGGCTCGGAGAGGGTTCCGTCCGCGGCCACAAGCTGAACGTGGAAGTTGCTGGCGCTGGCCGGATTGAGCGCCGTGCGCGAGGGGGTCTCGCGGTCGACGCGAAAGTCCAGCGTGGCGTAGTCGGAAAGATCCAATCCCTGGCCGGCGTTGGCAAAATTGATCTGGAAGTAGACATCGGCACCGGCGCGCTGCCAGGTGATGCGTCCTCCCCGGACAAATGCCGGCAGAGGCACACGAGTTAAATGCGCATCACGAGTCGAAAACGGAATCCCATGCTCAATCACGCCCACATGCTCAACGGTCACGTTGCTGGCTTGGTTGGGGACACCGAACTGGCTGGTGCCCGCCGGCTGCTCGAAGTCTTCGAGCGCCAGGGTGACCTCCGAATTGGGCGAGGCGATGAATCCGCGCTGGATGCGCGCGGCCGCGGTCACTACGGGCGGAAGCGTGTACTGCGGATCAAAGTTGCGCAGGAAGCCGAACGATTCCTCAACAGCGCCCTCGCCTAGCGTACCGCGGATCAGCGCTAAAATACTGGCGGAACCTGTGGTCCGCTGCCTCGCGGAGCCGGTCACGCCGGGAAGAACGCCGGTTGCCGGATCGGTCTCAAACAGCTGCACTGCGGGACTGAAGCAGCCTGACGAATCGCTGAATTGCCATTCCGTGTTCCAATAATTGTGATTGGCGCCGAGGACATAATAGAACGCCTTTTGCCGCGCAGGCAGCTCGGCGAAACTCTTCATCATTCGATCGTACGGCCACATTCCTTGCTGGTTGATCACGTCGCCGTCGCAGCCCGGAAGCATCACGCTCCACGTCGTACCCTCGGCATTGAGCGTGCGCACAGTCTGTCGGTCCACTGGGGCGATTTCGAAAATTCCTTTGAGGTCCACGGGATCGGCGATGCGCGATCGCCAATCGATTGACGCGTATGGATTGATGTCCGTGTTTCGACCGGTGTAGATGTTGTACGCGCCGCGCACTCCCTCGCCTCCGCGCGAGTGCCCCACCAAGGCGACGTTCCGAAAATCGATCGCGCCTCGGAGACTGAACCCCAGCGAGCTGGGGGTGGGCTCGATTCCGCGGTTCCAGCGGCTGAGAAGTTCGAGGTGCTTGAGCGTCAATCTGGCGCGTGCCAGGTTCAGGCCGCGGTCTTCGACGAAGGGGTTTCCCGGCGTTCCCAGATCCTGAAAAGCGCCGGCGGTGATTCCGCGATTGGCGTTAATGGAAACAACCAGGTACCCGCGCGAAGCAAGCTGCTCGGCGAGGTATGCGTATCCTTCGTGGCTCGGGGAGACGACGTAGTCAAACTCAGCAGGAGGAGTGCCCTCACCCTTGCGCGGGCAGGTGCCGGTGGTCGTATAGTCGATGCGGTCGTCGATGCGCGGCCCGTCTGGCAGAGGAATGAAACGGCCACAATTGGCGACCGAGCAGAAAAACGTTCCGCAGGTGCCATGATTTCCGTGCAGGAAAACGACCAGCGGTAACCGCTCCAATTCTTCTGTTCGAGGTCGCCATACTCGCGCCCAGATTTCCGTGGCGCGATCGGTCATGATGGTCGGATCGACCGACGCCGGTAGGCGGTATTGCGACGTCGCCACGGCGAATTTGCCTTTTCCTGTGGGGTCCGGAGCACGCCCGGCAGTCAGTACGCCTTGTCCGGCGGCAATGCCAGGCCATACGATCGTGCTTAAGATAAGAGCGCCGAAACCCGCGCACGCCCACCATGGACGATGAACTTGTTTTCTCATATGTCTTCCTCCCGATGATTGTTTTTCGTGGCGGAACTCAGCCGGTTATCCCTAAGAGTTAGTGGATACTACTTTTTTGTGACTTCAAAAGCAAGGTCTGAGGTCAGTCCGATGCAGCGCCTGCATGACGTTGCAAGTTCCCTCGCCCCGGTCTCAGCGGCAGCGAGGAGTGCGAAAAAACCCCTGTTTACATGCTACGCCGATGGCAACCTGTCAAGAATTTTCGTGATCACCCCGAACCGCTCGGGACTCTCAACCCGGCCAACTCAAGTTGGGGACCGCGGGCCTATACTTGCGCTAGAACGTGGTGCTTGCTGACTGGTGCGCGGGAGTCTGATGGCTCGTGTTTCACTTGCCGTTTATTTTGAAGAGGTTGCCCGGCGCTCGAGCGACGTGGCATTCGTGCACAAGCGCGGGTACCGCCGGGAGCGCTGGACCTATAGGAGGGTTTGCGCGACAGCGGCGTGTTTTGCCGCTGAATTGCGCGAGCGCGGGATAGCCACCGGCGACCGCGTGATGCTGTGGGGCGCAAACTCGGCGGAATGGGCGGTCGCGTTTTGGGGCTGCCTGCTCCGCGGGGCGGTGGCCGTGCCGATCGACGACGCCGCTGCGCCGGACTTTGCGCGACGCGTGGCCCGCGAAGCCGGTGTGAAGCTGTTGGTCGCCTCGCGAGAAAAGGTCTGCCGCGAACAGTCGCTGATCGATGCGACGCTGCCGGTGATGGCGCTCGAAGATTTGCCCAAAATGGCCCGTGGTCGGCATATGCCAACTCGGAGCACTACGATCGGTGCGCATGGCCAGAGGAGCGCGGTGTTTTCCGACGAGCCTCTTGGGCGAGGGCATATTGCGCAAATTGTTTTTACTTCCGGCACGACGGCGGAGCCGCGCGGTGTAGTGATCACGCACGGAAATATTCTTGCGAACCTCGAACCGCTGGAGCGAGGTATCCAGCCGTATCTAAAATATGAACGATGTTTCCACCCGCTCCGCTTTGTAAACCTGCTTCCGCTGAGCCACCTGTTCGGGCAGTTTCTTGGAATTTTTGTGCCGCCACTGCTGGGTGCAACCGTGGTTTTCGAGGACACCCTGAAGCCATCAGAAATCCTGCAAACGATTCGCCGCGAACGCGCCACACTCCTGGTCGCCGTGCCGCGGGTGCTCGATTCGCTTCGTGGAAAAATCGAGCGGGACATCGAGGCGCGCAGAGAAGGCCAAGAGTTCGACGCAAAAGTTCACGCCGCCGATGGGAAGAAGTTTTTGAGACGTGCGTGGATCTTCCGCCGCGTTCACCGCCAATTCGGCTGGAAATTCTGGGCGATTGTTTCTGGAGGAGCAACGCTCGCGGCGGCGACGGAGACCTTTTTCAGTCGGATGGGCTATGCCGTGATTCAAGGTTACGGATTGACGGAAACGACTTCGCTCATCAGTGTTAACCATCCCTTCGCCGTGGGCCAAGGCTCGATCGGAAAGATTCTCCCGGGGCGCGAAATCAAGTTGGGCGACAACGGCGAAATTATGGTGCGCGGAGATAGTGTGGCCGCGGGGTACTGGGAAGGCGGCTCGCTGAAGCCGGCGAGCGAAGCGGGATGGTTTTCGACGGGCGATAGCGGAGCCTTCGATGAATCTGGGAATTTATACTTCAAGGGCCGACAAAAAAACGTGATCGTTACGCCGGCGGGAATGAACGTTTATCCCGAGGACCTCGAGGCGGCCCTGCGGCGCGATCCCGCGGTGCAAGACTGCGTGGTTGTGGCGCTCGAGCAGGGCGGCAATGCCGAGCCTTGCGCGGTGCTGATTCTGAAGCACTCCGATGCAACACCTGTCTCTGCAGACGCGCAGCAGCAAGCGGTCCAGATTATCGAGCGCGCCGGCCAATCGCTCGCCGAATACCAGCGCCTGCGGCAATGGCTCGTATGGCCGGAAATGGATTTTCCCCGGACATCAACCGGGAAACCGCGCACCCAGGTGATCGCCGAGGCGGCCAAGAAAGCGCTCAGCACTAAACAGGGGTCGGCCGAATCAAGCGGCGGCACTCGGTTAGCCAAGGTGTCCGCCTCGCAAGCAACCATGGCTAGTGCGGCCACGCAAAACCAGGGCACGATTTTTGCGAACCTAGTGGCGACCGTGCTATCGCGTTCGCGCAACTCTGCTACCGGCGGAGAAGTACCGTCCGAGGCGAATCTCGAGACGAATTTAAATCTGAGCTCACTCGACCGCGTGGAGCTCATGAGTGCGATTGAGGATCGCTTTCAGGTCAGCTTGAACGAGATAAAATTCGCGGAAGCACGGACGGTGGCGGACCTCGAGCGACTGCTTAAATGCCCTGAACAGCAGCGCAGCGAGTTTCACTATCCGCGTTGGACGCAACGTTTTCCGGTGCCGGCAATTCGCGCGGCCATTTATTACTTGCTTGTCTGGCCGGCAACACATTTGCTGGCGCATCCCCGTGTGCGCGGTCGTGAACATTTGCGCGCGGTGCGCGGGCCCGTGCTGATTGTCTCCAACCATGTCACGCGGCGCACCGACATCGGATTTATTCTCGCGGCTCTGCCGCTGCGCCTGCGACATCGCCTGGCCGCGGCCATGGGCGGCGAAACTCTCGGAACCATGCGGCACCCTCCGCGCCAATGGTTTTTCTTGAAACGCTTGGTGTATCGATTGAACTATTTTCTAGTCGTTGCGCTTTTCAATGTGTTTCCATTGCCGCAGCGTTCGGGATTTCGCGAAAGCTTCCAATTCGCAGGAGAATCAGTCGACCGCGGCTATAGCGTACTGGTGTTTCCCGAAGGTGAGCTAACCAGTGATGGCACGCTGGGCCGCTTCGAAAACGGCGTCGGCTTGCTGGCAAACAATCTGAACATTCCCGTGGTGCTTATGCGCATTGATGGTTTGTGGGAAGTGAAGCAAACCGGATGGCGCTTCGCGCGTCCTGGCAAAATTAAAGTAACCATCGGCTCGCCGGTTACCTACCCCCCGGCTACTCCTGCGGGACAAATTGTTCGCGACCTGGAGTCTCGCGTCCGGAGCCTCTAAGCAATCGCCAACAAAGTGTGGCAAAATTGAGTTTCTATGGTGCCAATCCGCGTAGTACAAGTGAAACCCCCGGTGGGGCGCCAGACCACCGTGGAGCGCGAGCGCATCCTGGATGCGTTTCGGCGCTGGGGATATCTCCAGGCCCAGCTTGATCCGCTGGGGTTTTTGAAGCCCCTGGCGGTTGCCGAGCTAGAGCAGCACGGGGAGGCCGCAGACGAAGCCCGCCAGTTCTATTGCGGCACGATTGGCGCAGATTTTATGCACCTGGCCGAGCGCGAGCGCCGCGATTGGATTTCCCAGGGCATCGAGAGACCCGCTCCCGAGGTGGATCGCAAGCGCATTCTCGAGCGGCTGGTGCGCGCGGATCTTTTCGAGCAGGTGTTGCAGGCGCGCTACCTGGGTTCGAAGAGGTTTTCGCTCGAAGGGGTGACCGCCCTGATTCCGCTACTCGACGAGATTCTGGATCGCGCCGGAGCCCAGGGGGCGATGGAAACCCTGATGGCCATGAGCCATCGCGGGCGCCTGAACGTGATGGCCCACATCGCCTGCAAGCCCACGCACGAGGTTTTCGGCGGATTCGAAGATGTCGATCCGCGCAGCGTTCTGGGCGCCGGAGACGTGAAATATCACGTTGGCGCAACTGGTCAATACAGAACCGCCGGCGGCGTAACCATCGGAATCCATCTGGTTTCGAATCCGAGCCATCTGGAAGCGGTTGATCCTGTCGCCGTGGGGCGCGCCCGCGCCAAGCAAATGCGATTGGGCCGAGACAGCACCGCTAAGATCCTGCCAGTTGTGCTACATGGCGACGCGGCGTTCGCGGGACAGGGCGTGTGGGCGGAAACGTTGAATTTCGCCGACCTCGAAGCCTATACCGTCGGCGGCACCATCCACGTGATCGTGAATAATTTGATCGGCTTTACCACGCGGCCAAGCCAGTTGCACTCTTCGCGGTTTGCTTCGGACATTGCCAAGCGCCAATCCGTGCCGATTTTCCACGTGAACGCAGAGGATCCCGATGCGGTAGCGCGGGTGGCCCAGCTCGCGGCGGACTATCGCTATGAGTTTGGCAGCGACGTCGTGGTCGACCTGATCGGTTACCGGCGACACGGCCACAGCGAAGTGGACGACCCCACGATCACCCAGCCGCTTCTCTACAAAAAAATAAAAGACCATCCGCAGCTCTGGCAGATTTACGCGCAGCAAACAGGCATCGATGCTTCGAAAACGGTCGAGCGGGTGCGCGCGGAATACGAAGACGCACAAAAAAAAGCGGGCACCATCAAGAAAATTCCGCTGCTGCGCCAGCTACCTTCCTATTGGTCGCCCTACAAGCGCGGCCGCTATGACCCCGCCTATGAAGTGGACACCGGCGTTGCTGCCGAGAAGCTTGCAGAAATCACCGAGGCCCTGACTCGGGCGCCGCAAGACTTTCACGTTCACCCCAAATTGCAGAAGCTCCTCGAACAGCGCGCGGAGATGGGTCACGGCAAGCGCGCCGTTGATTATGGTTTCGCCGAAGCGCTGGCACTAGGCACGCTGCTCGACGAAGGCACTCCGGTGCGGCTCTCCGGACAGGACACCCGTCGCGGCACATTCAATCAGCGTCATGCCGCGCTCGTGGATACCGAAACCGAAAACGAGTATGTGCCGCTGCAGCACCTCAGTCCCAGGCAGGCATGGTGCGAAATTTATAACTCCACTCTATCGGAGGCCGGTTGCCTGGGCTTCGAATACGGCTTCAGCCGCGATTTTCCCGAGGCCCTGGTGTTGTGGGAGGCGCAATTCGGCGACTTCGCCAACGGGGCTCAGGGAATCATCGACCAATTCATCAGCGCGGCGGAAGATAAATGGAATTTGCCTTCAGGCGTGGTTCTGCTGCTGCCCCATGGATACGAAGGACAGGGTCCGGAACATTCCAGCGCGCGCATTGAGCGGTTTTTGCAACTCGCCGCGGAGGACAACATCCAGGTGTGCCAGCCGTCGAACGCGGCGCAATATTTTCATCTGTTGCGGCGCCAGGCGCGGCGAAAATGGCTGAAGCCCCTGGTGGTATTCACGCCCAAGAGCATGCTGCGGCATCCCGATGCCAGTTCGCCGATTCAGGAATTTTCGCGCGCGCGCTTTTTGCCGGTCCTGGCGGATCCGGAGATCCCCAGTGCCCAGTACCTACTCATCGCCAGCGGCAAGGTTGGACACGAATTGCGCCAAGAGCGTAAGCGCCGCGCAGACTCCACGACGGCGATTCTGTTTCTGGAGCAGCTTTACCCATTCCCACGGGCCGAACTCAGCGCCGAGTTCGAGCGGCACCCGGCAGCGCGCGAAATTGTTTGGGTGCAGGAAGAGCCGGCAAACATGGGCCCGCTGTTTTACGTCCTGCCGCGCCTCGAACGAGCAGCAAACCGGCGACCAGTGCGCTCGGTGAAGCGATCGGCAAGCGCCAGCCCGGCAACCGGGTCGGCCAAAGCACACGAGGTCGAGCAGAAAACGCTGCTCACTCTGGCATTTACGACCCGCGAAGCCTGATCCCTGGCGACGCGGTGCCCGGCGTTCATCGAACATTCACATTATTTCAAACTTCCTGCAATCATACCGAGCCACAACCTTGCGAGCATGTGCCGGTGCAGACAATACGATACACTCAAGTAGTAGGACTGCCGGGCGGGCTTACCATGAAACGTATCCTGATCATTGAAGATGACCGCGACATCGTCGAACTGGTGCGCTATAACTTGGTGAATGAAGGCTTTCAGGTGAATGCCGCTGCCGACGGAAGCAGTGGCCTCGCCGGCGTAAAGAAATCGCCGCCCGATCTATTGCTGCTGGACCTGATGCTGCCACGCCTGTCGGGCCTCGAAATTTGCAAGGAGATTCGCCGCGACGCCTCGCTCAACCGTCTGCCGATATTAATGCTCACCGCGCGCGGCGACGAAGCCGACCGCATTGTCGGGCTGGAGCTGGGCGCCGACGATTACGTGACCAAACCGTTCAGCCCGCGCGAGCTGGTGGCCCGTATCAAAGCCCTGCTGCGGCGCACCGAGCCGGCCAGCGAAACGCAGAAAACCATTGAAGCCGGGCCGTTGCTGATTGATCCTTCCGCATATCGCGTGATGCGCGAGGGACAGCCGGTAACCTTGAGCACGCTCGAATTCCGGCTGCTGTATTATCTGGCGGCGCGGCCCAACCGTGTTTTCACCCGGGACCAGCTGCTCGATGCGGTCTGGGGTACGGAACGCTTTGTCACTCCGCGCAGCGTCGACGTGTACGTCCGGCGGCTGCGCGAAAAAATTGAAGCGGATCCGGAGACACCGGCACATTTGAAAACGGTTCGAGGCGCCGGCTATCTTTTTGAAACTCGTGCGGCTTAATTTATTTTGGAAGCTGGGTCTCGCCTATCTCGGGCTGCTGCTGGGTGTGTTGCTGGCGATGGACGCAGCTGCGGATCGCGCGTTGCGCCGCGAGTACGAGCGAGCCGCGCGCCATCAAGTTGCGTCACTGGCGCGCGTCGCGCAAGCCCGCCTGCCCCAAATCCCGTTGGCTGCACCCTCAGCTTCGGCATCAGGGTCATCTGTTCGGTCCCAGGTTGCCGATGACCTACGCAACCTAATTCATTCACTGGCCGCAGGCGGCGTGCAGGTGCGGGTACTGTCAGCCACCGGTGCAGTGCTGGCCGATTCTGAAGATGGCTCTGCAGCAGTTGAAACTCAGCTCGACCATCCTGAAATCGGTGAAGCCCTGGCGCATGGCGAAGGCAGTTCGATACGCCACCGCCCGATTGACAAACAGGAATGGCTTTACTACGCCACAACCGCGGTACGCGCTGACCACCCTTCCTCGCAACCGATGGTTCTGCTGTTCGCTGTGCCCCTGTGGCACGTGGATACTGAGCTCGGCACATTCCGACGCCGCGTGTGGGGAGCGTCCGTGTTGATCTTGCTGCTGGCCGGGGCAATGTCCCTGCTTGTGTCGCGAACCTTTTCCAGGCGCATCGAGCGCTTGAAGGAGTTCTCCCGGCAAGTGGCCGATAGCGATTTTCGCCCGCTGGTCGCGCGGCAAAACGGAGACGCTCTCGATGAGTTGGCGGTGGCCCTCAATGACACCGCGGCGCGGCTCGACTTGACGATTCGGTCGCTCACCGAAGAACGCAACCTTTCCGCAGCTATTTTGGGAAGCATGGTGGAAGGCGTGGCTGTCGTTAGCGCCGACGAGCGGCTGGTATTCGCCAATCTAGCCTTTTCCCAAGCCATGGGGGTCGAAGCGGGCGGATGGCAGGGGCGCCGCCTGGTGGAAGTCGTGCGTCAAACCGAGCTGCTTACCGCGATTCGCCAGGTGCTGGCCGGTCGCAGCACGGTGCACTGCGAGGTAGCCATGGGCACAGTGCGAACGCGAAATTTTGCGGCTACCGCGAGCGCGGTGCATTCGAGCGGAGCCGCCGCGGTGCTGGTTCTCTACGACATCACCGAGTTGCGGCGCTTGGAGCGTGTGCGGCGCGACTTCGTCGCTAACGTCTCACACGAATTCAAAACCCCGCTGACGGCGATTCAGGGCTTCGCGGAAACGCTTTTGGGCGGGGCCGTTGAGGACCTTGGCAATCGCCAGCATTTCCTGGAAATCATCCTGGACCATGCGCGCAGGCTGTCCCGCCTGACCAATGATTTGCTCAAGCTCTCGCAAATGGAGGCCGACCAGATGGAACTCGAGTTCGGTTCCATAGCGATATGCGGACTCATCGCTGGATGCGTAGAAACCGCCCGCTTTCGCGCGGGAGAGAATCAACTGACCTTGAAGATCGAATGTCCCGAAGCGATTCCTCCGGGGCTCGGAGATCCCCATGCTATGGCCGAAGTGCTCCAAAACCTGCTCGATAACGCGATTCAGTACACTCCTGCCGGGCGGGAAATCATTGTCAGCGCCAGTTCCAAAAATGGAAAAATAATCGTGACCGTTTCCGACGCTGGTATCGGAATCCCGCAAGCCGAGCAGGCCCGCATTTTCGAACGCTTCTATCGAGTGGATGGAGCTCGCTCGCGTGAAGGTGGAGGTACGGGCCTGGGCCTTGCGATTGCCAAGCACATCGTTGAGGCTCACGGCGGGAGCATCTGGGTCGACAGTGAGGTCGGCCGCGGCTCGGACTTCCATTTCTCCATTCCCATGGTGCAGCCAGGGGATATTCAGGTTTCGGACTTTCCCTCAGGCCAGCATCACGCCTCCTAGTGCTATGGGCCTAGAACTTGCCGCAAAAAATTCATGCCCGTTTCACACCACGTCAACGTTTGGCGGTTTATTATTTTCGCGGAAAACGGCGGACTCTCCAAGGAGGAATACCGATGGCGACGCCCACCCTAAAGCCCGAAGTGGTCGAGCAAGAAGTGCTGGTGAACTATCTGGTTTCTATGGCCAGAACCGTCGAAGGCACGGTCAATCGCTCGCTCGACGCTCTGATCGGTTTAGGTGATCCGCGCACTGGTTCGCTGCCGAGCGAAATTTTTATGCTCGAGCCGCGCATCAACGAAATGGAAATGATTATTGACGAGTATGCCGTGCGACTGCTTCGCAAAGCAAGCCTTCCGGAAGAAGACACTCGCCTGACTGTGGCTTCGCTGAAAATTACCAAAGATCTCGAACGCATGGGCGATTTGTGCGTCAACCTTGCCGAGCGGGTTATATCCTTGAACCAGATGCTCCCGGTAACCGCTCCGGCGGAGCTTGCCCCGATGGTCGCCGCGGCTAGAGCGATGGTGAGTCGCGCGCTGGGCGCGCTCATTTTCCGAAACGTAATCCTGGCCACCGGGGTGCTCGAAAGCGATGACATTGTCGACAGGTATCGTGACCGGGTCTTCGAACACTTGATGCTCCAAATGACCACCGACGCCGGGGTGGTTGCGCCGAACATGCAGTTTATTCTGGCCACCCGGCACCTCGAACGCATCGCCGATCACGCCACCAATATTGCCGAGGAGATTATTTTCTGGATTCGCGGGCTGGATGTTCGCCACGGGCACGCTGCGCCGGATCCGAGCGGAACCGAAGCAGATGTTAGGGAAACGTTATGCACGCGTGATTCGGCGTTGACGTGGCGGGCCTAGCGGGCCATCGCTTCGAAACATTTTGTCTTTCCGCTGCCGGGACACTCCGGTTTCGGTTGATCTTCACGACAGACCCACCACGGGGTCGGTCGGCTCACACCCCGCAGCCGACCCCGACTCCTTCCCTCCGGCGGCGCTGTTAAAATACTTAGAATCAATTCGTTAGAGATACATCGGGATTTTACGGCGGCCTGCTTCGATTGTAATCTGCCTGTAACATTGGGCCCGCAGAATTGCAAGGAACGATGGTCTGACTGATCTAACCGCACGATGGAGAGTCCATGAAGACAGTAGCTGCCTGGGTGTTTTGTCTGGCGCTGGCAGTCTGTGCGTGCGCGCAGACGCCGCTTTTGATAAACGGAGCCGGCGCGACATTTCCGGCCCCGCTTTACTCGAAATGGTTCGATGAGTATCACAAGGGCCATCCGAATATACAGATCAATTACCAGCCGCTCGGTTCCGGGGCAGGTATTCGCCAGTTGCAGGCGGGAACGGTGGACTTCGGCGCCTCGGATCTGCCCATGAGCGATGAACAACTCGCGGAGTCGAAAACCAAGGTGCTGCATTTCCCCACGGTGCTCGGGGCGGTTGTGCCTGCGTACAACATTCCGGGCGTTTCCTCGGAGCTGAAGTTCACGCCCGAGGCCCTGGCGGGCATTTTTCTTGGCACGATTACCAAATGGAATGATCCCGCGATCGCCGGGCCGAATCCCAATATAAAACTTCCGGCGAACGACATCATCGTAATCCATCGCTCGGACGGCAGCGGAACGACCTATATTTGGACCGATTACCTCTCCAAGGTCAGCGGCGACTGGAAAACCAAAGTGGGAAAGGGCAGTTCGGTGAATTGGCCGGTCGGGCTCGGGGGTAAGGGCAGCGAGGGCTTGTCGGGACTTGTGAAGCAAACACCCAATTGTATCGGCTATGTCGAATTGACGTATGCCCTACAGAACTCCATACCCTACGGGCGGGTGCGGAACGCCTCTGGAAATTTTGTGAAGGCGGATCTTGCAGGAGTCACTGCGGCGGCTGCGGCGACGGCCAAAGACATGCCCAAGGATTTTCGTGTCTCCATCACCAATGCCCCAGGAAAAACGGCCTACCCGATTTCGAGTTTCACCTGGCTGCTGATTCCCACCCAGTTTTCAGACAGCAACAAACGCGACGCTCTGAAAGCGTTTATTCGCTGGATGTTGAAGGATGGGCAGAAATTTGCTGAGCCGCTTTCCTACGCAAAGCTTCCGAAGGAAGTTATCGAGGACGAGTCCAAGGCCGTCGAACAGATTCACTAACTAGCGGCGCTACCCTATGGCGGCGGCTACCACTCCGGTCTTAAACGCGAGCCCGGCCACGGGCTTGCACTCTTTTGTGCGGCGTTTGCGAAGCGGGGACGAAATTGCACACCTGGTCACGCTATGCGTTGCCTCTGCGGTCATCGTTATTACCAGCCTGATCGTTTACGAACTTTGGTTAAATTCTTCGCTGACTCGCCATAAGTTCGGCTGGCACTTCCTGTTTACGCGCGTTTGGGATCCTATCGCAGAGCAATTTGGTGCCCTCCCCTTTATTTATGGCACGATCGTGACCGCCACGGTGGCTCTGCTTATCGCCGTGCCGCTGGGCATCGGCGCCGCGATTTTCCTCGCCGAACTGGCCCCCCCGACTCTTTCCGATGGTCTCACGTTTGTCATTGATCTGCTGGCTGCCGTCCCTAGCGTCATTTATGGACTGCTGGGGATTTTTATTCTTGTGCCGCTGCTTCGCCAATACGTCGAACCGTTCCTGATGGGTGCGCTAGGATTTCTGCCGTTGTTCCGGGGGCCGGCCTACGGCGTAGGGTTTCTAGCAGCAGGGGTCATCCTCGCGGTGATGGTGATTCCCTTTATCATTTCTGTTTCGCGCGAAGTGCTTCTTTCGGTGCCGCGTGATCAGCGCGAAGCGGCGCTGGCACTTGGCGCCACGCGCTGGGAGACCACTTGGAAAGTGGTCGTGCCTTTTGCCCGCACCGGGATTCTTGGCTCGATCTTTCTCGCGCTGGCCCGTGCCCTTGGTGAAACCATGGCCGTCACCATGGTCATCGGCAACACACCGCACGTCAGCGCCTCGCTTCTTGCGTCGGGTTATACGATAGCCGCCGTGATTGCCAACGAGTTCAGCGAGGCAACATCGAACATGCATCTGAACGCGTTGATGGAGCTGGCTCTGGTACTGTTCTTGTTGACGTTTACGCTCAATGGCCTCGCCCGCATCATGATTGTACTAACCTCACAGCGTGGCAGCGGAACAGGAGACGCATAAACGTGAAGCTTCGCTGGCGCAAATTTGTGAGTGCCACGATGTTGACCTTGACCGGGGTCTGCGCGGTTATTTCGGTTTCGCTACTGTTTTTCATCCTCGGGTATCTTGTCTATCACGGCGGTCGCTCGCTCAGTTGGGATTTTTTCACCAAGCTGCCCGCACCGGTCGGTGAAACCGGCGGAGGCATGGCCAACGCCATTGTGGGCAGCGGTAAGTTGTTGTTACTGGCCTCGCTCATTGGCGTCCCCATCGGATTTCTAGGCGGGATTTACCTGGCGGAGTTTGGCGGAACTAGCATGGCGTTCGCGGTCCGCTACACTGCGGATTTGTTGAATGGCGTGCCTTCCATCGTGATCGGTATTTTTGCGTATACCGTTGCGGTGCTGCCTTTCAAGCATTTTTCGACAGTAGCGGGTTCTCTGGCGTTAGGCGTGATGATGATTCCGATTACCATGCGCAGCACGGAAGAGTTTTTGCGGGCTGTGCCCCGTACGTTGCGCGAAGGTGCGCTGGCTTTGGGCGCCAGCAAAACCAGAACGATCGCATCGGTCGTGGTGCCCGCGGCCTATCGCGGCATTATGACTGCCGTGCTGCTGGCCCTGGCTCGCGTCGCGGGAGAAACTGCGCCCCTTCTTTTTACATCGTTTAATAATGCTTTTTGGAGCCCCGGCTGGGGCCAGCCCGCCGCTTCGCTCCCGGTGATGATTTTTACTTACGCCATTGCGCCCTATGATGATTGGCACAGGCAGGCGTGGGCCGCGGGATTGGTTCTCCTTGGCCTGGTGCTTCTGATTAATGTAATCTCAAGATTGGCGCTGGCTCGTGGCATTTCGGCGCCGAGAGCATAAATGATGCATGCGGCAACAAAGCCGACGCTGACGAGGCCTACTCCGCCAGCGGGAAATGGGCCGGTCCCTATGACTGATTTGCCCAAGCGGATGAGCGTGTCCAATTTGAATTTTTATTATGGGACCAAGCAGGCTCTTTTCAACATCAACTTAGGAGTTGCCGTAAACCGCATCACCGCGCTGATCGGGCCGTCAGGATGCGGCAAGTCCACCCTGCTGCGTACCATGAACCGGATGTATGAAACGGTTAAAAATGCGCGGATCGAAGGTGACATTACCCTCGATGGAACCAGTATTTTCGAGCAAGACGTGACCCAGTTGCGTCGGCGCGTGGGCATGGTCTTCCAGCGGCCCAACCCATTCCCAAAATCTATTTTCGAAAATGTAGCGTATGGCCTGCGCATTAACGGCTCGAAGACGAGCGTGGCCGACGCCGTTGAAAAAAGCCTGCGTCGAGCGGCGTTGTGGGACGAGGTCAAAGACCAGCTGCATAAGTCCGCGTATGAGCTTTCCGGAGGCCAGCAACAGAGGCTGTGCATTGCGCGAGCACTGGCAGTGGATCCGGAAGTGCTCTTGCTCGATGAGCCATGTTCGGCGCTAGATCCGATCAGCACGGCAAAAATTGAAGAGTTGTTGTTCCAATTGAAAGAGAATTGGACGATTATGATGGTGACGCACAATATGCAACAGGCGGCGCGCGTGAGCGACTTCACCGCTTTTCTGCTGATGGGCCAGTTGCTCGAATTTTCTCCAACCGCGCAATTGTTCACAATGCCTGCGGATTCGCGCACAGAGGCGTACATTACCGGGAGATTCGGGTGATGGCTTAACGTTTTTGCTCGAACCGGGCGGCGGCAACGTCGGTTTCCGAGAAGTGATGGGGACCGCAACGCGTGCAGCAAGCAGCAACGATGCGGCGGATGTTTGAAGGGATGCGATGGAAAGGCATTTTGAAAAGCAGCTCGACGAACTAAAGGAGCGATTGCTCTGGATGGGAACCCTCGCGGAGCGCGCGGTCCATCGCGCGGTGCACGCGGTGCTGGACGGGGACATCCAGCTGGCCGAGAGCGTCCTCAAGGACGAGACACCGATCAACGAGCTGCAAATTGAGATTGATGATTTCGTCGTGCAACTTCTTGCGCTCAATCAATTGATGGCTGCCGATTTGCGCCTGGTTCTGGCGGTTTCGCGCATCAATAACGATCTCGAGCGCATCGGGGATCAGGCGGTCAATATCGCGCAATCGGCGCAGCGGATTTTGCGACACCCCCGCGTGAAGCCTTATGTGGATTTGCCGCGCATGAGCGAGCTCGCCGAAGAGATGGTGCGCGATGCGTTGAACGCCGTTGTGCGTCGCGACGTGGACCTGGCGCAATCGGTGTTGCGCCGCGACGACGAAGTGGACTTGCTGCGCGACCAGATGTTCCGCGAGCTTCTGACCTACATGATGGGTGATTCCGCAGTCATCTTTCCCGCATTCGAACTGATCCTGGTGGCCAAAAACCTCGAGCGTATCGGCGACCATGCCACGAACATCGCCGAGGATGTCATCTATATTGTGGCCGGCCAGGATGTCCGCCATCCCGCTGTCGACCGCCGCTGAATTCTTCCTCGGAACCCCCGCGAGTGCATCACGCAACGTCTCTTAGGCACTTGAATCCTGGCCACCAAGCGGATGAATGTCTTCTTTCTTTGCTCCCGAGAGACGAAGCCAAAGCAGAGCAATGAACCCCATTGCCGATAGCGCGAGACCTATGGTGCGGTCCAAGGTGCGAACAAACCGAACGCGCACACGATTGTGGCCTGCAGGAATTGTGATGATCATCTGCGCGGTGCCTGGCGGCGATGAGGGGTCGACCTGCTGCTGGTTCACTTCCACGCGCCAAGCCGGGTAACCGAGCAGCCGGAGAGCGATTTGTGCCGGTCTGTCGGCATCCACCTCGAATCGTTTTTCCTCGGGTGCCCAACGCTCGATACCTATGCGTGGTGCGGCCTCTGTTGCCCAACGAGGACCCTGTGCGTGAAGCTGGCCCGGAGATGGACCGGCGACCAGCGGTGCATGTTTAGGGAGATCGTAGTGGTCGTCGCCCAGCGGATCATATTCGTCGGTTCCCTCGAAGCCCTGGCCACTGCTGACGGCATCGCGCAAAACGTTGAGATCGTCAGTCTCCCACCACGCATGACGAACAAGAAATAAGCCCGAGCCAACGACTGCCGCAAGCGCGAGAATCTGCCACAAGTGGCGCCATCGCGCGCGGGCAATTGCCGAGGCCAGGAAATAGGCAAACGGAACACCGAGGGGCCCAAGCCATCGCCACGGAAATTGCAGAAATCGCAGCTGCGGAAGCCATCGCCAAATTAGACCGCTGATCGGAAACAGCAGCGCCGCTGCCGCGAGGGTCAAAGCCAGCAGCGGCCCGTAGGCCGGGGGCTTTCTTTCTTCGTTCGAGTTGGGCGCAGCGCCCGGATGGCGGCTTAGATTGGGGCGCGCGCGCGCCGCAATTCCCGCAAGCACAAGCATGCCGACTGCGATGGCCGACACGATACCGTTAAAAAGATTGTGCTCCGGATCGCTGGTGCGCGTGAACAGAAAATTTTGCTCGGGGCGCAAACCGGAGGAAAGAGCGCGAGAAATATTCACCCAGCGCTGCTCAAACGCAGCCGGCACGATAAAAAATCCCGCGAGAAGAAACCCGAGCGCCATTGCCGCGATGCCGATGAACAAGGGTCTGCTGCTGCGGCCGGTGATCGCCAAGACGGTGATCAGAAGGCATACCGTGTACGTCGCTAACACTCCCGCGGGCGCGTTGCAAAGCCAGATGGCCGCGAATACCGCTGCGAGGGCTGCCGTGACTCGTGCTCGCGGAGCAGATGCAACAGTACGCAACGTGTATAGGACCAGCAAAGGAAAAAATGACGCTGCCAGAAGCTCGGCAAAGTCGCTGCGAAGATAGATAATCAAAAGCGCGTAAGGGCTCGCGGCGTACAAAATTGCGGCGAGAATGGCGTCGCGCGGCGGGAGCCAGTACCGCGCGAAGCGCATCATGCTCATGCCGCTGAACATCACGACCAGACAGATAAAGGCGCCAGGCACGGCGCGCCACGGCAAAACCAGGCCGAGCGCGGCACCCAGTATCCAGGACGCGGGCGGGTAAAAAATAAAGCGTGGCTCGCCGAATCCCCCATTGGCCCACTGCGACCAGCGCGGATAAATCACACCGTGCTTCCACTGCCACGAGACATCGAGCCAGGAGGATGTGTGAAACTCAAAGTCGTGGCCCGAGACATTTCCGGCGAAAAAGAATGGCCCCACGACCAGCGTCGCCACGATGGCTACGGCGAGAAACGCCAGAAGGCTCTGCGATCTTGTTGCGGGCATCATTAAAAATACGTACGCTCCTTGGTCTTAGCAATGCGCGCCGAGCCGCCGAGTCAGCTTACAGCAACAGGTGCGTTAAGCACTGAGGTATGCGAGAAACGCCCATACCCCTCCCCCGGTGTTGTTTCCTAATAGCAGGTTCTAAAGGACTTAGAAGTCAGCATCGCGGAAGGGTAGCAGTCGGCGGAAGCCTTTGTGTGCATCCCAGGAACCTTGGATGGAGGCGCTATCGAAACCAGCAGAAGTTCCTACCTTAGTGCTGGCCACTCGTCGATTGGCGATCGTTGCGGTAGATGGTGCCTTCTTTCATGACGAAGAAGACCCGTTCGGTTTGGCGGATGTTTTCGGTGGGGTCTCCGGGGACGGCAACGATGTCGGCTAGCTTTCCTGCCTCGAGAGTACCTAGTTGAGTTGTCAGGCCGAGCAGCTCGGCGTCGGCTGAGGTTCCGGCTTTGAGGGCCTCGATGGGTTTCATGCCTAGATCGGCCATTAGATGGAATTCTTCCGCATTGCGGCCGTGCGGATATACGGCGGCGTCTGTGCCCAGGCCAATTTTTACGCCCTTGGCTAACGCGCGCTTGAATGTGGACTGGATGGAAGCGATGGCCGCGCGGGCCTTGACTACAACGGGCGGGGGCATGTACACGCCGGCGTCCAATTTCTCGCGGATGTATTCGGGGGCGAGCAGGGTGGGGACCAAATAGGTTCCCCGGGCTTTCATCATGTCGAGGGCTTGATCGTCGAGAAACGAACCGTGTTCGATGGAGTCAATTCCGGCGCGAATGGCGCGCTTGGCTCCTTCGGCTCCGTGGGCATGCGCGGCCGTTTTACGGCGGAGGGCGTGGGCTTCGTCAACAATGGCGTTGAGCTCTTCCTGGGTGAGCTGTGGAGTGTCCACGTCGTCGGTGAGTGAGAGCACGCCGCCGGTGGCGCAAACTTTGATGATGTCGGCGCCGTATTTGTGGTCGAGGCGAACGGCGCGGCGGGCTTCGTCGGGTCCATTGACGACGCCTTCGAGCGGGCCGGTTTCGCGTCCAAACAAACCTGCGCGAAAACCGCCGCTGCTATCGCAGTGTCCGCCGGTGGAACCGATGCTGTGAACGGTGACGAGCATCCGCGGACCAATGATTGCGCCATCGCGAATGGCGTTGCGAAGCCCCACGTCAATGAAGTCCGAGGAACCGACGTCGCGAATCGTGGTGAAACCGGCGAGCAGCGTCTTGCGGGCGTTGGCGCTGGCGTCGAGGGCTTGCTCCGCTACGGATTTTTGCAGGCGGTTGAGTGTGGCCTGGCGCCAATCGTCATTGGCTTCGCCCGAGAGGTGCGTATGCGCATCAATGAAGCCGGGCAGGAGCGTGGCGTCGCCTAAGTCAATCACCTCGGCGCCGGCTGGAATGGTGGCATGAGGGCCAGCGGCGGTAATTCTTGTGTGGCTGATGACCACGATGCCAGGCTTGGCGAGGGTGTCGCCCTTGCCGTCGAACATGCGGGCGGCTTTCAGAACCATCGTTTTTGGCGGAGCCGGCTGCGCTTTCTCCTGGGTCTGGGGCGGTATCTGGGCATGCGTGCGCAGACAGAGGAAAAACGAAAACACCAGGAAAAACGACAAGGCCCGAGTACGACGCATGTGATGATCTCCTTGGGGATGCTCGTTCGCTGTGGCCGACAAAGATAGTCTGCTGCGCACAAAAGTCAAGGCCCCCCAGGGAACCGAATCGAGCGGAGTGATCGCTTAGTTGTAATTGCCCACGGGAGGCCCGCTATGCTAGCATCCGGCTTCTCGGGATCCGATTCCAAAGTCTCCTTGGACGTCCCGCGTCTCCTTCCTTTAAGTGAACGCGGTTTGCCGCGCCGGCTCCGCAACTAGGAGGAATCATGAAAGCCTATGCAACACAATCCATCCGAAACGTGGGCATTGTAGGGCACGGCGATACCGGAAAAACGCAACTGGTGTCGTCGCTGCTGTTCACCGCGGGAATGACGCCGCGACTGGGCCGGGTTGCGGAGGGCAGCAGCGTTACCGACTGGGACGAAGAAGAGATCGCGCGAAAAATTTCGATTCAGACCGGCCTGGCCTATGCCGAATGGGTCGGCTCTTCCAGTGGACCAGGGGCGAGTGCGGCGGCGGAAAAAACGAAACTCAATTTTTTAGACACGCCGGGCTACGGCACATTCGTCAATGAGACGAAATGTTCGCTGATCGCGGCTGATGCGACGCTGATTTTGATTGACGCGAGCCACGGCGTACAGGTGGTCACGGAAAAAGTATGGGATTATGCAACCGAGTACGACCTTCCGCGCGCGTTTGTGATCAACTGGATGGACCGCGATCTGGCGAATTTCGAGCGCGCGCTGCACTCCGTCGAGCAAGTTTTTGGGCGGGGCGTGGTGGCCGCGCAGTTGCCCATCGGCCAGGAAAGAAGCTTCCGCGGGGTGGTTGATCTGGTGACGATGAAGGCCCACGTCTACAAGCCGGATGGCGATGGCAAGCCGCAGATCGAAGAAATTCCCGAAGAACTAGCCGAGGCGGCGAAGCAAGCGCACGAGAAGCTGGTGGAAATCGTCGCCGAAGGCGATGACAAATTGATGGAGGAATTTTTCGAGAAGGGCACGCTGCCGGTCGAGGACCTGCTGCCCGGCCTGCGCGATGGAGTTCAAAGCAAACGGATTTTTCCGGTGTTGTGCAGCTCCGCACTGCGCAATGTGGGGAGCGCCAGCCTGCTGAATTTTATGGTGGATGTTTTCCCGCACCCGGCAATGCGCAAAGCTAGCGGATTCAAACAATCGCCTCACTCGATGGCAGCCGGGGCTCACGCCGGCACGCCTACAGCTTCGCAGGGTGCCGCGAAGTCTGAACCCATCGAGCGCAAGATCGCCGACACTGAGCCGCTATCGGTTTATGTGTTCAAGACCATGGCCGACGCTTTCGCGGGGCGAATCAGCTATTTCAAGGTGATGAGCGGTCTCTTGAAGAACGATGCCACCCTGACCAATTTTAATCGTGGTACGCCGGAGCGGTTCCAGCATATTCACGCGACGCAGGGCAAGACCGGCGTCGAAGTTCCGGAAATTCACGCCGGTGACATAGGCTCGATTGCAAAACTCAAGGAGACGATTACCGGCGAGACCCTCGGCGACAAGTCTGCGCCCGTTTTTTACAAGCCGGTGCAGCTTCCCGAGCCTTCCATCACGTTTGCCATCGAGCCCAAGACGCGTGCCGATGAAGACCGCGTTGGCGTGGCCATTCACAAAATTCTGGAAGAGGACCTGGCACTGCGATTCTCGCGCGATCCGCAGACGAAAGAGTTTTTGCTGGCGGGGTCTGGGCAGCAACACGTGGAGGTGATTGTCGCCAAGCTGCATAGGCGATACCACGTAGACCTGACGCTCAAGCCGCCCAAGGTCCCTTACCGCGAGACGATTCGGGGCAAGGCCGACGCGGAAGGCAAACACAAAAAACAGACTGGCGGGCATGGGCAGTTTGGCGTGTGCCGCGTAAAGTTGGAACCTCTGCCGCGCGGCGCGGGCTTTGAGTTCGTGGACGATCTATTCGGCGGCGCGATTCCGAAAAACTGGATTCCGTCGGTGGAAAGAGGCATCAGGGATACCGCTGCGCGAGGATATCTAGCGGGATTTCCAGTGGTTGATTTCCGCGCGACGCTCTACGATGGCAAATATCATGACGTGGACTCGAGCGATATGGCGTTCCGGATTGCCGGGTCACTGGCGTTTAAAGAGGGCATGAAACAGGCCAAGCCCGCACTGCTCGAGCCGGTAATGCAAGTGGAGGTCTACGCGCCGGATCAGTATTCGGGAGACATTATGGGCGATTTGAGCTCACGGCGCGGGCGAATCAGCGGGAGCGAAGCGCGGGGGATGAACGTGGTGATAAAAGCGCAGGTGCCGTTGGCGGAAATGCTCAGCTACGCGACGGATTTGACTTCGATGACCCAGGGGCGGGCGAGTTATTCAATGGAATTTTCGCACTACGATTATGTGCCTGGGGAAATCGCCGACAAGGTGATTGCCGCGCACAAGGCCGGGCGCGTCGAGGAGACGGTGGAGGAAGAGGCGTAATCGGCTGACGAGCGGTTGGCAACCTGCCAATGCAAATCGAGGACAACGTTCCGCGAGTGCGCGCTTGACTCGGAGTGATGGTGATTTAGGTCTCCCCTTAAGATTCAACTCCCTGCAAAACTAATTGGGTCCGCTGGCATCAGATGCATTGCCCGCAGTCACGCCAAATTGGTGCTTGGCGAGGCCGCTGGGACTGCGGCACAATCCTGCCCTTATGAAAAAAGGCCTCTCGTCCGAGCCATGGGGGAATCAAACGCGCGCGATTCATTCGGGGGAACCGCAACGGCACGGGGTCGCTGCGGCCGTCGGAACAGTGATCTCGCGCAGTTCGACGTTCACCTTCTCGAGCACCGAAGAGATGAAGCGGTGGGCCGAAGGGAAGAGCCAGGCGTACATCTATACACGCTATGGGAACCCGACGCTTACGGTGGCCGAAGAAAAAATCGCCGCGCTGGAGGGCGGCGAAGCTGCCGTGGTGACCGCGTCGGGAATGGCGGCGATTTCTTCGGCGCTGCTGGGCACGCTCAAGGCCGGCGATGAATTGATCGCCACGCGCCAGCTTTACGGGGGAACGTACCGGCTGATGCGCGACATACTGCCGGATTTAGGAATCCGCGTCCATTTTGTGGAGGGTGATCTCGGGGGGGTGGACGAGCTCGTGAATTCCCGGACTCGAGTGTTGTACGTAGAGACGCCTACCAATCCGACCCTTCGGTTGGTGGACCTCAAGAAGGCTGTAGGGCTGGCGCGCCAGCACAAACTCGTCGCGATGATTGACAATACGTTTGCCTCGCCGATTTTGCAGAAGCCGCTGAAACTGGGCTTTGACATTGTAGTGCACAGCGCCACGAAATATATGGCCGGGCATTCGGACTTGATAGCCGGGGCTGCCGCCGGGAACCGCAAGTGGATGGAGCGCCTTCGGCAGATGGTCATTTATCTTGGCGGCTCCATGGATCCGGAGGCCGCCTTCTTGCTGATCCGCGGTCTGAAGACACTGCAATTGCGGGTTCAGAAACAGTGCGAAACTGCGATGGTGGTCGCCAAGTTCCTCGAAAGGCATCCTAAGATCACGCGCGTACATTATCCGGGTCTGGCCTCCCATCCAGACCACAAGCTGGCCAAACAGCAGATGGACGGCTTTGGTGCAATGATGGCGATCGACTTGAAAGGGGGGCTGCCCGCGGCTCGGCGGTTTTGCGATCGCACCAGGCTTTTTCTCCTGGCGGTGAGTCTGGGAGGGGTCGAGTCGCTGGTAATGCTTCCGGCTTATACCTCGCACTACCGGATGAGCCACGAAGAGCTGGCTCGGGCGGGGGTTACGCCTGGAACCGTGCGGGTTTCCATAGGGCTCGAAGATGCCGCTGACCTTCTGGCAGACCTGAAGCAGGCCCTTAGCAGCTAGCGGTTGGTCGAAGGCGGTGCTGAGTTCTCCGGGTAGGCCCTGGAAGCCACGGAGATACGGTACCGCTGTTGCCGGCCTGTCAACTGCGCCATGGTTCGGCGTTGCCCGGGCGGGGAGAAGTTCCATACAATGTAAGGATGCAGCTCGGTTCGATCTCTCGGCATCTGGTGCGGACTGCGTTTTTGGCGTTATGCGTCTGTCAGTATGCCGCCGCACATCCCGCTCCCGCCCAACAGCCCCGTGCGTTGCGTGCTTCCCAAGCGCGGGCCGCCGCCGCTAACCCCCCAGGGGTCACGGCTATCGTGGGTCAGCTGCCAGTGAACAGTCCTGTTTTGCGTCACCTGGTCCTCTCCCCAGCAGTGCCGGATGGCATTGCTGTACTGATGGCCCAGGTCGAGCGGACCTTTTCTACCGGCGAGCAGGAGTACAAGGCCGGGCATCTCGAAAGCGCCAGGCACCATTTCGACAATGCCCTGGACTGCATCCTGCTGAGCGGCTTCGATGTGCAATCCGACGCGCGCCTGGAGGCCCTGTTCACGCACATTGTTGACACCGTACATGGCTACGAACTCTCCGCGTTCCGTGCCGGTGATGGGTTCAGCGAGCCGGCTTCGGAGCCAGCGCCGATTGACGAAATCGCAGAGATGACCTTTCCGGTAGACCCGCGCCTTAAGGATCGCGCCGAAAAGGAGCTCCACGCCGTCTCTCATGACTTGCCCCTGACGATCAACGATACCGTTTTGTCCTATTTGAATTTTTTCCAGACCCCCCGGGGGCGGGCCATTGTTGAGGGCGGCTTGCGGCGCGCCGGACGCTACCGGGAAATGATTTCGCGGATCTTTCGCGAAGAGGGAGTGCCGCAAGACCTGATCTATCTTGCGCAGGCGGAGAGCGGCTTCAAGCCGCTGGCTCTGTCGAAGGCTAGCGCACGGGGGATGTGGCAATTTATGTCCTACACCGGCCGCCTGTACGGGCTGCAGCATACCTGGTGGGTAGACGACCGACAGGATCCAGAGAAGGCCACCCGCGCGGCGGCGCGCCATCTGCGCGATCTGTACGGAATTTTTGGCGACTGGTATTTGGCGATGGCCGCGTACGACTCGGGTCCTGGAAATGTGCAAAAAGCGATCGAGCGAACCGGCTACGCTGATTTTTGGGAGCTCTATAAACGCAACGTGCTGCCCAAAGAGACGAAAAACTATGTACCGATCATCGTGGCGATGGCGCTGGTCGGGAAAGATGCCCCGCACTATGGCATCAACGTTGAGCCGGAGACCTCCGAGCCCACCGATATTGTCAAGACCGGTCGACCGATTGATCTGCGTCTGGTAGCGGAAACGATTGACGTGGATCTGGAAACACTGAAGGCCCTTAATCCTTCTCTGTTGCGCGTGGTTACCCCCGCTGATCCAGGATTCGAGCTGCGCTTGCCTAGTGGAACAGCAGACCGATTTTTCGCGGAGATCGCCGCGATCCCGCCCGAAAAGTGGGTTAGCTGGCGGCGCCATCGCATAGAGGCCGGAGAAACTCTTACAGCCATTGCGCACCGCTATCACGTTACCCCAGCCGCCATTGCCGACGCCAATGAACTCGAGAAAGGAGCCGGGTTACAGCCTGGCGAAAAACTGATCATTCCCGCTGCAAGTGCGGAGGCGATGCACGGCAAGCTGGTTCACTACCGCGTACGGCGCGGTGACACGATGGCATCGATTGCCGAGCAATTTAGCGTGGACTCAGACGAAATAAAGCACTGGAACGGTCTGCGGTCGAACACGGTGCGTCGCGGGATGAGCCTGCGGATTTATCCCGGCGGACGTCGGCCGCCGGAAGCGAAAACAAGCCGCAAGACCCGTCCTACGGCTGCGCCATCAGCGGCGAACACAGCGCCGCGCCCGGCATCGGCGAAGCCACCTGCGCTGGTTGCGTCCGGGGCTCCGGAAAAAGCATCCGGGGGAATACAACCGCGTGGAAAGACAGTGCTGCATCAGGTAAGACCCGGCGAAACGCTCTGGTCGGTGGCTTCGGCGTACGGCACCAACGTGCAGGCCCTGCGTGCGGCCAACAGTTTTTTGGCTAGTCGGACGCTGCGGGCCGGCGACCAACTGAAAATTATTTCCGCGCGTTGATTCGTGAATTCTTCCGATACATATCGCGCTGAACGATGGAATGGTGCGTCGGTGGCGGGCGAAAGGCTTGGCGGTTGACATCCTCCCCCGCCTAAAGTCGGGGGATTCCTACTGGTTCTGTGTTTAAGCACAGATACCTTTGGTGGTTCCTGACACAACGCCCTTGCAACAGGCGAAGACGACGAACAGGCATGGTCATTGGCCTGCCCTGCGCTTCGCCCTAAACGCTCCGCACTTCGTGCGGGCTCCCCAGGCTTCGCTCCGGGCAAGGCCAACGACCACAACAGCAAACAAAAGAAAAAAGGGGGCATCTTTAACGAGCTTTGACACTGTTCATCCGCGACCCTTGACAAACATAGGAAAGTGCGATTATAAGCGCCGGATGCATGGCGCACGCGCGGCAAGTTCTGGTGTAAACTATCCGGCTCGCTCCCTGCGGATCCGAAATCTCGAGGCAATTCATGGAGGAAACTATGGCACAGGAAAAAGATGGATTCGGCGACGATAACGAAATCTCCCGCTTCGAGGACGAAGAAGAAGGCGGTGCGGGTCGCGAGGAGATTGTCGAGACCGATGAAGAGGAACTGATTTCCATCGAACGGCCGGGCAGCGCCGGACCTTCCGAAGCTTCCGGGGGCTCGCCGGGGAAGTCGCACAAGAAGAAGTCCAAGGCTAAAGGTAGCCGGAAAAGCAAAGCGAAGTCCGCGCGACGCAAGAAAAGCAAGGTCAAGGTTAAGTCTAAAACCAAGAGCAAGTCTAAAGGCGGTAAGAAGAGCGGTAAGAAAGGCGGAAAGAGAAGCGCTCGCCGCGGCAAGCGTCGCTAACAATCTGGACCACCTGCAGGAATAACTTCAAGACAACTCTAAGAGAAGGTCGGTAGAAAAGGGGATCCAAACGATGGATCCCTTTTTCAAACTGAGCCTTCCAAATCGCCGGGCTGTGGTCAGGGTTTTAGGTACCCAGCCGTCTTGCGGTTGCGCCGCTCGCAAAGCCTAGATGCAGCCAGTATGCGGAACAGCATCGATGGCCTACAGCACCGGCTCGCTCCAATTTTCGAGCGTCTCTTTGACCTTGTGCATGAACTGGTGGGCCACCGCTCCATCCACCACACGGTGATCGTAGCTCAGCGATAAATAGCACATTGAACGGATGGCGATGGCATCGTCAACCACCACCGGCCGCTTCTCAATGGCCCCGAGCCCGAGGATGCCTACCTGCGGCTGGTTGATCACGGGGAGGCCGAACAGGCCTCCGAACACGCCGGGATTGGTGATTGAAAACGTACCCTCTTGCACCTCTTCGGGCTTGAGCTTCTTGGAACGCGCGCGCTCCGCGAGGTCATTCATCGCGCGCTGGACACCGAGGAGATTCTTCTCGTCGGCGTTCTTGATGACCGGGACGATGAGACCCCAATCCAGCGCCACGGCAATACCGATGTTGATTTCCTTGTGGAGAATGACATTCGTGCCATCCACAGAGGCATTTAGCGTGGGAAACGCGCGCAGGCCCGCGACGGCAGCCTTCACAAAGAAAGGCATAAAGGTCAGCTTGGTCTCGTGGCGCTTCTCAAACTCATCCTTCGAGCGGTTGCGCAGCGACGCCACTTTGGTCATGTCTACTTCATCTATCGAGTAGACGTGCGCGGAAACGCGCTTCGAGGCCACCATGTGCTCGGCGATTCTCTGGCGCATCACGCTCATGGGCTGCACTTCGTACCGCCCGAAGTACATTCGCTCGCGGGGCACGGCATTCTCGAGACTGATGTGCGCTTGGCCACCTTGCGCCTGGCTGCCTTGCGGCTGACCACTCTGCGGCGCGCGACCTGCAGCGCCCGCAGCCTGCTGGGGAGCGTCGTCTGGTTCTGATGGGGACGCTACAGCCTGCGCGTCGGCACCCTCGATGACCGCCAAAATATCTTTTTTGCTGATGCGGCCGCCCGTGCCGCTGCCGGGTACCGAAGCAAGATCTACACCATGCTCTTTGGCCATGCGACGCACGAGCGGTGAGCTGTGAATCCGATCGCCGCGCTTTGGGGGTGCGGATGTTCCCGCGGCGGGTGCTTGCGGCGCTGGCCTGCCGGCAGGTGCGGGAGCCGATCCAGCAGGCAAATTTCCAGAAGGCGGTGCCGCGGGTTTCGGCGCTTCCGGCTTTTTCGGAGCCGCCGCCGCTTTCTCCGGCGAAGGTACGGCCGCGCCGGCACCGTCTCCATCTGCATCGATCACGCCAACGATCGTCTGGATGGGCACGGTCTGGCCCTCGGCCACTTTGATCTCTTTGAGCACGCCGGCCGCGGGCGCGGGAATCTCCGCATCCACCTTGTCGGTGGAAATCTCAAACAACGGCTCATCGCGCTCGACCTTGTCGCCGGGCTTTTTCAGCCACTTGGTTATGGTTCCTTCAAAGATGCTTTCGCCCATTTGGGGCATCACAATGTCAACAGCCATGGGATTCTCCTTCGTACCATTGCTTCAATATCGTGCCAGTTCGCGAGCCGCTGCGGAAACTTTTTGCGTGTTCGGCAGAAAATGCTCTTCGAGGGGGGGTGCGTAGGGCACGGGCGTGTCGAGCGAGGTGACGCGCATCACGGGACCGTCGAGCTCCTGAAAGGCGCCTTCGCAAACCAGTGCAGCTATTTCTCCTGCGATTCCGCCGGTGCGTGTGTCTTCATGTACCACGAGAACTTTATTGGTTTTCTTGAGCGACTGAAAAATCGTTTCCCTGTCGAGCGGCAGCAGGGTGCGCAGATCGACCACTTCGGCCTCGATGCCTTCTTTGGCGAGTTCGCCGGCAGCTTCGAGCGATGTATGCATCATTGCTGCGTAAGATAGGATGGTAAGGTCGGTGCCCTCGCGACGCACAATCGCTTTTCCGATAGGCACGACGTAATCGTCCTGCGGCAATTCTTCCTTGATCCGGCGATACAGAAATTTATGCTCGAAGAACAGCACCGGGTTGTTGTCGCGAATCGCCGATTTCAACAGGCCCTTGGCGTCATAGGGCGTCGAGGGATAAACCACCTTCAGCCCCGGAGTGTGCACGAAATACATTTCCGGATTGGCCGAGTGAAATGGGCCGCCGTGGACCCCGCCGCCGGAAGGCCCGCGCACGACAATCGGCGCGGGCGCGCCCCAACGATAGTGCGATTTGGCCGCGTAATTGGTGATCTGGTTGAAGGCACAGGCGATGAAGTCAATGAATTGCATTTCGGCGATGGGGCGCAGTCCAAGATAACTCATGCCCACGGCGGCACCGACAATTGCCGATTCGCTGATCGGCGTGTCAATCACGCGCTCCCAGCCGAAGCGCTCCAGTAAGCCTTCGCTGGTCTTGAACGCTCCGCCATAGACGCCGACATCTTCTCCCATCAACACGACGGTCGGGTCGCGCTCCATCTCTTCAAACATCGCCTGGCGAATGGCTTCGAGAAATGTCACCGGAGCCACGGCTATCTCCCAACCTTGTGTTTAGAGGTGCGACCGGCATCCGCTACACGACCCTTGGTCGATTTCGCTGCGGCTCCACGCGAGCTCTTGCTGACGGCTCCCTCGCGGCTCGCGCCATTTCCGCCCGCGGCCTCCGCGGCCAGCTCCCCCGCAGGATGGCGAGGTGCGGACCCCTGATACGCGCCAAACTGGCGCACCTTCCAGAGCGGCGCAACACTCGATTTTGGCGGCAGCACATCTTTTTTCGATCGTTCCCACTTCGCTTCAATGGTGTGGCAGCCATCGCAATAGACGCCCTGCTCGGCCAGTTCCGGGGGAGGTTGCGGGGATTTCTCGGCGAACTCGCGGTCCTCGTCAATCTGTTTGTTGATGCGCGACTCGATCTCCGCTTTGCTTTTTGCGGTAAGCAGCTTCTCATCGATCAAAAGTTTTTCGTACCGCAGGATGGGGTCGCGCGCCTTCCAGTACGCAAACATTTCTTTGGGCACATATTCGGCGGCATCGTGCTGCGCGTGGCCTTTCATGCGCATGGTCTTGGCTTCGATCAGGATCGGTCCTTCACCTGCGCGGCATCGCGCCACCGCCTCACGCGCCGTCGTATACACGGTTGGAGCATCATTGCCATCGATGCTATAGCTTGGGATTCCGTAGGCCTTGGCGCGGTCGGCCAGGTTGGCGAGCGGGACCTGCTTGTGTACCGGAGTCGAGTAGGCCCATTGATTGTTTTCAAGCACCAGCACCAGCGGGGCCTTCTGCACGGCTGCGAAGTTCAATCCTTCGTGGAAAACTCCTGTCGAGCTGCCGCCATCGCCGATCCAGGTCATGGTCACAATGTCCTGCCCGAGATAGCGGCCAGCCATCGCTACGCCGGTCATCACCGGAATCAAATCGCCGAGCATCGAAATGGGCGACACGATGTGCAGTTTCTCCAGATCTCCAAAGTGGCTGGTGCCATCCTTGCCTTTGGTCGGCGCGGTGACCTTGGCCATGTGCTGGGTCATGATATCGCGCGGGCGAACTCCCTTGACGAGCAGCGCGCCGATGTTGCGAATCATGGGCGCAAGCCAGTCGCGCTTCTCAAGCGCGTAGGCCGTCCCAACGGAAATCGCTTCCTGGCCCAGGCTCGAGTACAGCCCCCCGACAATTTTGTTCTGCCGGAACAGATTCACCATCGCTTCCTCGAGCATGCGGTTTAGCTTCATGTAGTAATACAGCTCGAGATGCTGCTCGCGGGTGATGGTTAGCTTCGCCGGTGCTTTCATGTTTACTCCGGGTCAGGCTGACGCCGGCGCTGGAAGTGCGGCCAGCCGTTCCGCTTGTTCCAGCATCGCCGCCAATTCTTCTGGCGATACATCGCGCATGGTTCGTCCAAAGACGTCCCCAAAATTTCTTGTAATCGTTTCGACAACTTCTTCGCGTTTGACCACGCGACCAAGCAAACGCTCGAGCGATGTGGTCTTATGGTCGGCAATGCCGCAAGGAACAATCAAATCAAAATAGCGCAGTTCGGTGGAAACGTTATAAGCAAAACCGTGCGAAGTCACCCAGCGGCTGACGTGCACTCCGATGGCCGCGAGCTTTTCTCTTGCCGGCCCTTCGGCTGGCACCCAGACCCCGGTTTTTCCAGGCAGGCGTCCGGCATCAATCCCCAACTCTACCGAGGAGCGGATCATGGCTTCTTCCAGTTGGCGCACGTACCACACGAGGTCGCGCCGCATTTCGGCGAGCTGCAAAACGGGATAGCCCACAATCTGGCCCGGCCCGTGATAGGTAATGTCGCCGCCGCGGTCGGTTGTGAAAAAATCGACACCCATCTCGTGGAGCAGATTCTCAGACGCGAGCAGGTGCACGCGTTTCCCGTTGCGCCCCAGCGTAATGACATGGGGGTGCTCGCACAAAAGCAATACATCCGGGATAAGACTAGCTTGGCGCGCTGCGACCAACCGCTTTTGCAGCGAGTAAGCGTTAGCGTATTCCAAGCAGCTCGCGTCAACTGCCAGACATGTCTTCATGTTTCGCTCGCCGCTAATGCAAATCAGAGACACGGACTGCAAATCGTTCGCTCAAACATTGATCGCTAAACCCTCGGTCGACGCGAATGCATCTTTCATCGCTTCCCAGACCGTGGGATGGGCGTGAACCGTGTAAAGCATGTCGCCGATGGTGCCCTCGAGCTGCAACGCCGCCACCGACTCCGCTAAAATCTCGGTCGCCAGCGGCCCGATAATATGCACGCCAAGGAGCTCGCCGTACTTTTCATCGGAGACCACTTTAACAAATCCTTCGTGCTGCCCCAGAATCGTGGCCTTGCTGTTCCCCACGAACGGAAATTTGCCGATCTTTACCGCGTGGCCGGCTTCGCGCGCGGCTTTTTCCGTGAGACCAATCGAGCCAATCTGCGGCTCGCAATAGGTCGCCGCAGGGATTCGCGTGCGCTCCAGCTTGGGCGGATGTTTGCCGGTAATTGCGGCCACCGCGGTAATCCCTTCCATCGAAGCGGCGTGCGCCAGTTGCGGCATTCCGGCAACAATATCTCCGATGGCGTACAAATGGGGCTCGGCGGTTTCCATGTAGGGGCCGACGTGCACGAATCCGCGCTCGAGCCTGGCCTTCGATTTTTCGAGACCGCAGTTTTCGGTCATCGGGCGGCGCCCTACAGCAATCAGCACCTTTTCGGCCGCGAGCGTCTGCATCTTGCCATCTTTGTCTTTGAACTTGACGCTCGCGCCCTTGGAATCTCGGGTTGCCGATTCCACTTTCGCTCCGGTAAAAATCTGGATGCCCTTCTTACGAAAGGCCTTGTCGAGCTCCCTGGAAATATCTTCATCCTCGAGAGGCACAATACGCGGCAATGCTTCGATAATCGTCACCTGGGTACCAAACGAATTGAAGATGGACGCAAATTCCACGCCGACCGCACCCGCACCCACGACCGCCAGAGTTTTTGGCACGCCGGTCAGGGAAAGAATTTCGCGGTTGCCAACAAAATTTTTTCCGTCGAACTCCACTCCCGGTAAAGAACGCGCCTCGGAGCCGGTGGCGAGAATAATATGCTCGGCTTGCACCTCGGTTTGCTTGCCGTCCTTCTCTACGGCCACGCGGCCCGGTCCGGCATATCGTCCCCATCCGGTGAGGCTGGCCACTTTGTTTTTCTTGAACAACATCTCGATGCCTTTGGCATGTTTGTTGACGATCTTGTCTTTTCGCGCCAGCACTTGCCCCCAGTTCAACGTAAAGGGGCCAACCTCAATGCCAAATTCTTTGGCGTTCTTGAAATGATCGTATAGTTCGGCATGGTAGAGCAGAACCTTGGTGGGAATGCAGCCGACGTGCAAGCACGTGCCGCCTAAAAACCCATCCTTCTCAATGACCACCGTCTTGAGACCCCACTGCGATGCGCGGATGGCCGTCTCATACCCGCCGGGTCCGCTGCCGATGATTGCCAGGTCATATGTGGACAAGCTTTACCTCCCTCTCAGATCGCTGACCGTGGGAGCGCAGTCTCGACTCATTGCCGCTCGGTGTCGCTGGTAAGGGGAAATCAAATAAGAACAGGCGTGCACGGGTCACGATCGAGCCCCGCCGCAACTGACGAATTGAGGATTTTAGCAGTCGGCGAGTGATGCCGCAACCTTGGCCAGGCACTTTACGCGCCTGGGGTGGCCCCGGTCGCGCAAGTTTTCGAGTTGCATGGTTTTATGGCTTAGGTTCCTTCACACGCGCACAGCCGGCCGTTAAACCCTTGGCGGTTGGCGATCCCATTCACCGCACTCTCATCGTAGTCCCGTCGCATGCGCCGATTGAGCCGGTCGGCCATCTGCTGGCGGGCGCGCCACAGCCGGGCTTTGAGCGTGTTCTCAGTGACACCGAGTTTCTCGGCCGCTTCACCGGTGGAAAAACCCTGCACTTCGCGCAGCACAAACGCCGTCCGCAGCAAAGGGGAAAGCTCATCCAGATTCTCCCGAATCATCTCGTGCAGTTCGCGCCGCTGGTACTCCTGCTCGGGCGTGGGCCCATGATCGGCGAACCGTTCGACAGCAGGCAACTCATGTTCACGCGGTGGCTCATCGAGCGAAATTGCCGGCCGCGCCTTCCTGCTTCGACGGCGCATCAGCGCCGCATTGATCACGATGCGAGTCAACCAGGTGGAAAATTGCGATCTACCTTCGAACCTCGGAAGGTTCCGATAGGCGGACAGCAAGCCATCCTGCACGGCGTCTTCGGCATCTTCTGGATTTCCCAACACGCGCAGAGCCGTCTGATAGAGCGGTCGCTTGTGCTCGGTAAATAGCCTCTCCAGAGCCTGCGCGTCGCCTTTCAGCCCTTGACGGATTAACTGCGCATCATTGCGAACCCCGTTGTTTCTGCCGCCCGCTGCTTCTTTTTGTTCCTGCATTGCCCCCCCTCCTCATCTATTCTTTAAAACAGCCTTCAGAAATTGGCTTTGTGAGCCCGCCGCCGAACCTCAGTGCACGGGCACGTCGCCACTGGGTTTCCCTTTTTTCATGAACATCACCAAGGGAATCAGCACCAGAAAAATCACGCCCAGCATCCGGAAATTGTCCATAAAGGCGAGCATCGACGCCTGCCGCTGGATCGTTGCATACAGCATTTGATTGGCTTGCGCGGTAGCCTGCATGGCATTGGACCCCGCCAGCATCAGGCGATGGGTCATCCCGTCCAGGGCCGCCCGGTAGGCCGGGTTCAGAAGATTGATATGCCCAGCAAGCGTGTTTTGATGGATCTGCGCCCGCCGATCGAGCAGCGTCGTTACCGTAGCAATCCCGATGCTCGCGCCGACGTTGCGCGCCAGATTAATGATTCCAGTCCCCATATTCGTCTTGTCTTTCGGGACAAACGCAAACGCAGACACATTGATGGGGATAAAAAGAAACGCCAAGCCTAGTCCTTGCAGTATGCGTCCTCGCGCGGCCGTCCAGAAATCGACCTGCAGGTTCCAGTGCGACATGAAAAACAAAGATGCCGCCACGGTGACGCAGCCGAACGTCACCAGCCACCGAGCCTCCACCTTGGCCACGAGCATGCCTACCAACGGCATGCAGATCATGATCACGATCCCTCCGGGCATCAGCGCTTTCCCCGAAGTTGCCGCGTCCCAACCGAGCAGTAGCTGCATGAATTGCGGCAACAGCACGGTGCTCGCGTAAAGCACAAAGCCCAAAAAGAACATGCTCATGGTGGCGATTGCGAAATTGCGGTCCTTCAACATCCGTAGATCCACCACCGGATCCTTTGCGCGCATTTCCCAGATCACCGCGGCGACTAGTCCCACCAGTGTGAGCACGAAAAAGAGCCGGATAAAATTCGAGCTGAACCAGTCCTCGCGCTGCCCTTTGTCCAGAACAATTTGCATGCTTCCGAGAGCAAGGCCCACCAGTCCAACCCCGATATAGTCAATCCGCATTCCTGCGCGGATGTTCTGCCTCTTCATGTACGGTGGATCGCTGACCAGTGCCGAAGTCAGCAGCAACGAAATCACTCCTATCGGCACGTTGATGTAAAAAATCCAACGCCACGTGAAGTTGTCGGTGATCCAACCGCCAATCCAGGGACCAATCGTCGGCGCTACGACTACCGCCAGACCGTAAATCGCAAACGCCATTCCACGCTTCGACGGCGCAAATGTATCTGTCAGAATCGCCTGCTCGCTCGGTTGCAAACCGCCACCACCGGCTCCTTGCAGCACCCGAAAGAAAACCAGCATTCCTAGATTCGGCGCCAGCCCGCATAAAAAAGAACTCACTGTAAAAACCAGTACGCAAATCATGTAAAACCGCTTGCGGCCAATCAATGACGATAGCCAGCCGGAAAGCGGCAGCACGATGGCGTTAGAAAGCAAATACGATGTCAGGACCCAGGTGCTTTCATCTATTCCTGCCGAGAGATTTCCCGCGATATGCGGCAACGATACATTGGCTATCGAGGTATCCAGCACTTCCATGAATGTCGCCAGCGTCACCGTGATGGCGATAACCCACGGATTAATCGTTCCATCAGGCATCTTCAATTTGGCCAGAAATCGATTCATGGTTCCGCCGAATCCCGTGCTCCTGCAATCTCCTTCACTGGGTTATAATCGTGGCGTCCACGTTCATTCCCGGCCGCAGCACGGCCTGATCGGGCGGAATCGGATCGAGCGCAATCTTTACGGGAATGCGTTGCACCACCTTCACGTAGTTGCCCGTCGCATTTTCCGGTGGCAGCAGGCTCAGCCGCGCCCCCGTCGCTCCGGCAATCGAATCTACATGTCCGGGGAACGTCCGTCCGTACATGTCTACCTTGATCTCAGCTTTCTGGCCCTGTTTCACTTTGGCCAGCTGCGTCTCTTTAAAGTTTGCGGTCACCCACAGGTCCTGTAGGGGCACGACCATCAGCAGAGCCTGGCCAGGCTGCACGTTCTGTCCAACCTCCACCTGTTTGTGAGTCACCACTCCATCGATCGGCGCCACAATGGTTGCGTAGCCCAAGTTCAGCTCGGCCATTTCCAGATTGGCTTTGGCCTGCTGCACCGCCGCTGTTGCGGTCTTGGCTTCTGCGCCGCGGATCTGCACTCGCCCAACATTGGCGCGCGCATCTTGCACCCCTGACCTGGCCTGTGCGACACGAGCCTGTGCGGCCAGCATTTGCGCCCGAGCGATCTCCACGCTTCTTTGCGCCTGCGCCAGCTTTTGCTCGGCGGCCTTCAACTCGCTTTCCTCCACACGGGCTTTGGATTCGAAGGCATCAAGTTGTTGCTTCGAAATCTCTTCCTTTTGCGCCAGTGGCCTCATACGGGCCAAATCCGCCTTGGCCAACTCATCATTCGCGCGCCGCTTTTCGAGCTCTGCCTGTGCGTAGGCCAAGTCGGACGTTCGTGCCTGCTCGTAGGAAAGATTGGCGCGCGCAAGATCAGCTTCCGCCGACGCCTGCTGGGCCTCCGCGCCCGACTTGCCGCTTGCGGTTGTTTCTCGAGTCATGGGCACTTCGATCGTTGCTCCCTGTGATTGCCCCTCGGTCATCGCCAGCGCGGCACGCGCTTGACTGACCTTGGCCTGGTAGTCTCGGGGATCAATCTGCACCAGCAATTGCCCTGCTTTCACCGGTTGATTGTCAGTAACCAGGACCTCGGCCACCATTCCCGAAATTTTTGCCGAAACTGGCGCCATGTGACCATCGACCTGCGCATCGTCGGTTGTTTGACGACCGTGGTAGTGCAGGTAAAGCGCGATAAGCAATGCCACCACCAGGACCCCCGCCGCCGCCGCGGCCCAACGTAGTTTGGGATTCGCCCACCCTTCGGCGATTCGCCTCGGCTTCAGTCCCGGATCGGCCACCGGAACCTTGTCAAAATTTTCCAGCCCTAATTCGACTTCGATACTCATGTTTCCTCACGCCCCGCTGGTTATTTCGAGTAAAGCGCTTCCATCTGCCCGGTAGCCCGCGCCAGATCAGCTCGCGCCTGGTTGAATCGATAAAGCGCGGTGATCTGATTATCATTGGCGCGCGCCAGCGCATCCTGCGCGCTAATCACTTCGATATTGTTTGTCACGCCGGCATTAAATCGGTCGCGCGCCTGCACCACCTCTTCATTGGCCAGGTTGACACCGAGATTGGCGAACTCCACTTCATGCCGCGCCGCTTCCAGATTGACGATTGCGGTTTTTACCTCGACGGCAATCGAATTGCGCAAATCGGTGCGCTGCTCGGATCTTCTTTTTATCTCCAGCTCGGCTCTTGCCAACTCGGCGTGAATGCGCCCGCTGGTAAAAAGCGGCATGCCAATGGAGACCTGGTATTGGTAAGCAGGAATGGCGGTTCGTGCCGACAACCCTTGATATCCCCAAGTTCCATCGAAGCGCAGTGCCGGGAGCCGGGACTCGCTCGCTGCGCGTTTAAGTGCCTGCGCTTGTCGCACCTGAGCTTCGAGTTCCTTCATTTCCGGACGCCTGGCGTACGCGCTTTGCAAACTTTCGCTCACCGTAAATTCAGGCGTCTCGAAAAAATTGAGCTCATCGGCCAGCGCAATCTCCTGCTGCGGGTCGATATTCAGCAGCCGCGACAGCCCGTACAGGGTCGTCTGCAGCGCAGCCTCTGAGGTAATCAAACGTTGCTTCTCGTTCTGCAGCTCTACGTTCGAGCGCAGCGTGTCGATTCCTGTTCCCACTCCTTGCTTCTTCAAGTCGCCTGCCTGATTGAAAAGCGCCTGTGCCAGCTCTACGCGCGATCGTGCCGCTTTCACGTCGGCGCTGGTTCTAAGCGCACCGAGATATTGCGAGACGACCAGAAGCACTACTTGCTCGCGCACGGATTGACTTTGTGCGTGGCTCGCTCCCGCTCCCTCCCGCGCTGCCTGCCATCTGCGCCACAGCGTCAAATCCACGATGGGCATTCCAAATTGCGGCCCAGCTTGAAACACTTGAAACGGCCCAAAATGCTGGGGGGCTCCGGGGAATTTAAACCCGATCGCGGACTCGAGATTGCCGCGACGCACTGCGTCGCTCACGCCCAGTTCGGCTTGCGGAAGAAGCGCTGAGAGTGCTATCGCCTTGTCTTGCGCACTCTGCGCCGCGGCCAAGGACCCCATTTCTACCTGCGGATTCTGCTTCAATGCCAGCGCCACAGCCTGGTTAAGTGTCAAACGCTGCAGCGATTTTTCAGCTGGTGCTAGCTGCGTCGCGGTCTCCGCAGATCGCAGGGTCAGGTCCCCTGCGGTCGTCTGCGCGCGTGTGCTGCCCGCCCCCACCGTGCCCAAGAACAGGATCCAAAAAATGATCCCCGGAGAATTTTTCGGCGTGCTTGAGCTGCGTTTACGCCCCTCGCTGCAAGCCTCGATAATCTCTGCGACGATGGCTTGATTCATGCACCCTGCCGCGACCAGCTCAACTCCCTCCAGATACATCTCGCTCAACAACAGCTTGCCCGCAGCGTCGATAAAGGTCACTGCGCACACGCGTACCTCAACGCCTTCAGTTCCTCGACCGGCCTTCAATTCCCGCCAGAACCGGCGCAACTCCGCCACCCATGCCCCCGCAAGTTTGCCCTCAAGCTCCAGAGTGACGTCATTACCAATACGTTGGCTGGTGATCTTAAGCATCGACACCTTTCATCGGCTTAGGTCATGCAGTCGCGGTTCCCAACAAGAACTTTCCTCATTATTTGTAAACAGCATTATTGTCAATCACTTACGCTTTTCCATTGAGTGCACTGGCCCTCGCTTGAGGGCTATGCCCATATATCGGCATAGAGACTGACGATATACCGACACATGTCGTTGTCGGAGAATAGGGGCGCGAGGGTAGGGCTAGCTGCTAGTCACTGCTTACTGACGGGCAAAGATGCTGGTCATCTGACCGCTGGCAAGCTGCACGTTGATGCTGCGGTCGAAAACGGCCACCGGCACATAGTCGCGATCGAGCAGAAATCCGCGAACACTCTGCTGCACGCTTGCGGTGGGCCGCGGTGAGCTGCCGTAGTTGCGCGGATCGCGAATGTCGACACACTCGATGGCCACTTCCTCGATTTCAGCGGCATTGGTTCCCGGCGGCAATTCGATGGTGGTGCGCACCCATGCGCCGCGGGTAATCGAGAAATCCAGCCGCCCTTGGTGCGAACTGTGCCAGTGAGGGTCGCCAGAGCGCTTGGCCCAAGCAATCAAACCGCAACCGTTGTTTTGGCTGAGGAATTCCAGGTGCAGGTAATCGCGAACATCGCCAATCTTGGCTCCGGCTTCGACTCCATACGCGCGTACCTTTTGCTCCTTTTGCATCTCTTGAGCACTGAGGCGATACGTCCACGGATTCTCGTCCATAACCTTTTCGCGGGAGGCGGCGCCGAGCTCCTCGCGGAACGGCAGCATTCGATAGTGGACCGAAGTTTGCCCTCGGTCGGAAAATACGTTGTTCAGGGTGGCATTCAAGATGAGCGGGTGGCCATCTTCCTTCTCGCCGTGGAAGTCCTGCTCCTTATGGTCGGGGGCCTGAAAGACTTCCCGCAGTATTTTGCCGGAACCGTCGAGATGCAGGCGATAAATATATTCGATGTCGGTGGTACGTCCCCAGCGAGACATTAGGGCGTCGGTGGCCGTTCCGCCGTCCTCGTTGGTAAAGATGATGGTGTACTGGAGACTCTTCCCAATTTCGTCTGGCAGCTCTTCGTAATACATCAATAACGGAAGGTCGGAATATCTCCCGATGGTGTCCGCGCGAGCCTGCAGAATGGGCGCGTGCGCAACGGCAATGTATTCGCGGTCTCCTGGTTCGAGCTGGCGGAACTCAATTGTTTCCAGGTGCAGGCCGGCGTTTGGCGCCGACCAGCGCGCGTCTCGCTCGACCAGCAGGTCGTGCTGTCCGGGAGCAAATCTTCCAAGGAAAACTTTGTAAGTCCAACTCTGTTCCCCTTGGAAGATCACTATGCTCTGGTTTAGCTTGCCATCAACATAGACGTTGCAAAGCGGCGCCTCTGCGCCTTCACGATCCCAACTGGCGCCCGGGGCGGAAGCGGTCACGTTCATGACGACCTCGGCTGAGCGAGACGCCACTTTGAATTTCGTTGTGAGTTTCTGCTGCGCAGGCGCAGCAATGGACAGAAGCATCAGGACTGGCCATAGCAGCAACCGACGCGGCATCATTCGCTAATCACTCGCAACATGCTGTCGTGTCAAAGCCCGCCGCCCGTGGCCGCAATTCCCACGGCAATCTAGCTCGAGACCGAGCAACAGACGCGAACGTTTTCGTCGCAACCCAGCAAGTAGGAACACTAGAAGTATAGGCGCAGCGAAAGCTGCAGGTTGCGCTCACCTTGTCCGACGTTGCCGCCTTTTGTGGTTACTTTCCCAAAGTTCGAATTTGTCGGGTTAAAGTTCACGCCTCCACCGCTCGGGCCTCCCCAGTTCGGGTGGTTGATAAAGTTGAAAGCCTCGGCGCGGAACTGTAAACCCTTACTTTCGGTGAATGCGAATGACTTGAACAATCCGAGATTCCAATTCTGAAATCCGGGTTGGTAGATTAAATCGCGAACACGCTGGGTGTTGAATGTACCAGCGGTTGGAGGCCTGAAGATCCTCTGGTCAGTGGTTCCTCTGGTGCCGTCCGGGCATGGCGTTCCTGCCGGGACATCGATTAGGCAGGTACGGAACCACTGTCCATTCGAGCCGAATGTGCCGATAATCTTGGGATCGCCGTTGAGCGTCAAGTATTGGCCGCCTACGCCGCATCCGTAGTTAGCGTCCAAGCCAACGCCCGCATAGTCCTTCGATTCGGCTACCCCGCAAGGTAAGCCGGTCTGGAACTGGGTTATTCCGCTGATTTGCCATCCGCCAAGCAGCTTGCCACTGAACTTTGATGCATCGCGGAAAAATGGCAGACCGTAGATGTAGCCCAGCGCAAAAATGTGGCGCGTGTCGAACTCAGATGGTCCCCACAACATGCGCGTGTCATAAGTGTTTGGGACGACATCGCGCGGGCCAGACCCATCGTCCATACTCTTCGAGAACGTGTAGGCAAGGTTAAACGCCAGCCCGTTCGACCAGCGCCGCGTCCAATTTAACTGTAATGCGTTGTACCGTGAGCTCGCGACATTATCGGTTTGCCGAATCGAGCCGAATCCTAAATATGGCCGCCACGCATTGATGTTTTTGAGCTTGCTTTTGCCGTCAGCCGGATCAATGTAGAAGTTTGCCGGATCAGTCAATGCGCTGAGTGGCGGCTGGTTGATGTTGGCCTCCCTCTGCAGATGCAGACCGCGGCGGCCCACATACGCAACACTGAGGAGTGTCTTCCAGAATAGCTCCCGCTCAAAGGTGATGTTCCAGTTCCAAGCTTCGGGGTTTTTGAAAGCCTTGCTTTGCGTGGTAACTACCAAGGGGATGTTGCTGGCTCCACCGGCCCCGGGATTGTCCACCGCGCCGAACGATACGCTGGCGTTTGGCTGGAACGGGGGATTCCCACCCAAAAAAACCGAGTCGCTCACACCCAGACGGGTGATGAAGCGCCCCACGCCGGCGCGAATTACGTTCTTATCCCCAAGCCGGTAAGCGATGCCGATGCGCGGCTGGATATTACCCCACTGGATGTCTGAGTAATGATCGGGCACGCCGCGGAACAGGCGACTGAAATCGAACTGGCTGGGGTCGGCCTCGGGGACCCGGCCCTTTGCGGAACTCGGGAACCCGCTGCCCGGAATGACCATGCCGTTGTAGAGATCTTTTCCGCTACCAACAACTAGGCCGGTCTTCTTGTCAATCGCACCTTGGATAAGTCCGGTCTTCGGGTCAATCGACACCGCTTTATTCGGATCGTAGAACCGGGGATCGAATACGGTCATGTTCCCCCACGTCGCATGGTAGGGAACGATTACCGTGTAGCGGACTCCGTAGTCGATGTGCAGTTTCTGACTGGCTTTCCAGGAATCCTGCGCGAAGCCCTCCCACATGTGCCCTCGAAACAGCGTATAAGCACGATGTCCGATTTCTGAGTAGGTATCGAACAGTCCGAGAGCTGCGTTGGCTGCAGCGACCCCCGTGGTGGGCTGGCTCGAAGCTGGATTTCCTCGACTATCGGTAAACAGGAACTGACCGTTCTGGTTGGCCGTGCAAGTGGCGCAGGCCTGGACGTTAATCTCATCATTATCGTTCTCGCCGGCCCGCTCAAACAGCGCTCCAAACTTTATCGTATGATTCCCCTTGGTCCAGGTAAAGCTGTCAGACAGGTCATAGATGGGGCCTGACGAGCTCGAGGGATATGGGCCGCCGTTCAAGTCGGAGAAGTTGGACACTTTCACCGTTGGAATACGGTTCGGGATCAACTTCCCGTCGGTGAATATATAGGGATAGTCGAGCCTGCAGGGCAGAGAGCACGCTTTGGTCCGATCGAAAAAATGTGCGACGTCGACCGGGATGCGGACGATGTCCAGACTAGCGGTTAGCAAAATCTCGTTGACCTTAGTGGGGCTAATGATCCACACGTGATTGAGCGAATTGGTTTGATTGGGGCGGTCGAAAAACTTTGGTGTTCGATCGGTGTTGCCGTCCAGCGGTTGATATTCGAGATAGGTGTAATTCTGCCGCCGAAACGCCAACCGCTGGCTGGCTGTGAGATTCATATCTACGGCCAGGGTATCTTTTCGCTGGTGTTGCGTATGGAGGCGCGCGGCAAACCAATTGCCGTTCCCGCCGATGAAGTTGGTCAAGTTAGGGACTGGCCAGGCATTTAGAATACCCAGACCATTCGGGCTTAGGCGGCCTGCCGGAATGACGTTCCCGGGGAAACAAGCCGTTTTATCGGTCGCATCGCAAGTCCCAGCCTTTTGGGGGTCGCGGATAAACTTTGGCGTAGAGTAAAACGCATTGGACCCAAGCAACTCGCTAAAATCGCCTTGGCGCATTTTAAGCGTCGGAACACTTAGCAAACCTGCGCTTCCCACGGAGGAGCCTGATTCCTGCCAGTGGTAGCGGACCCACTCCTGCCCCCAATAGAAAAACAATCTGCTTTTGTTGGAGTTGAATTTGTCAGGGATGTAGATCGGACCGCCAATGTTGTACCCAAACTGATTGTAGTGCAGAGGCGGTGCGAACTGGGTCGCTGGATTACTATTGCGTGTCCATGTATTGGCGTTTAAGGCGTCGTTGCGGATGTATTCGTAAAGTGCGCCATGGAACTGCTGCGTGCCGGTCCTACTGATGATTCGGATCTGGGCGCCGGAGGTGCGGCCGTATTCGGGCGAGTAATTCGCAGTTAGTATCTGCACTTCCTGCGTCGAGTCCACATCGGCCGCGCCGATGCTGGCACCATTCGATCGCGTGCGCGTAGCCGGCGCGCCGTCGAAGGTGATCAGATTCTCCTGATTGCGGGAGCCGTTGAAGTTCGCCGGACCCTGGTTTAGAAAAGGGCTTGCGATTGCTGCCGAGCCGCCGCGAGCGCCAGGGACCAAGCCGGCAAGCCCAACCGGGTTCCGCCCATTGAGTTCGAGCATATCAATCTGCTGACGGGTGATGAGTCTTTGCACCGCGGCCGATTCGGTTTGCAGCGGGACGGTTGTCGCCGTCACCTCGACGGTCTGGGTGGCCGATCCCACGGTGAGCGTTGCGTCAATACCGAGATGTGCGCTCGGGTCGAGCTTATTGTTTATCGATTCGTATTTCTGGAAACCGGACGCCTCTACGGTCAGAGTATAAAAACCAGGCGGGATGTTGGTGACCGAATAATAGCCAGACTCGTTGGTTGTCGTTTGGCGTTCGATACCACTTTGATTTTTGATGGTGATCTGGGCGCCAGCAATGGTTCCACCTGATGGGTCTTTGACGTAGCCCGAAATTGTGCCCAGGTCTGATTGCGCGAATGCTACCGCCGAACTTGCCAAGCTACAGAAAAGAACCAGGATCACCCTAACGCATATGTTTTTCATGTTCCCCCCTTGGCTCTCATAGGCTGACCGCATGGATGATTCGAGGCTCGGCAACATCGGGCTCACAAGGACCGATAGCGTCTCTTTTTTCATTGCCGACCTCGAACGATCGTTATTTCGGACGTGGCTGGAAAACCTGGCGCACTTATACTCAACGTCTCTTAGAATGTCAAATAAAGGTTTGTTTACATTGCGTTGCTGCTGCCGGTCTACCCAAGACTTGCGGCGGCAGGGAAACGTTGCTTTCAACGACGCGGTTACGAGAACCGCGTGCGCTTCCACAATAAGATACCGCAGGCCAGCAAAAACCCGAGCGTGGCAGTGACTAGCGCTATCATCCAAGGAACACTGAACGTGAGGGGCTGGCGTTCGGCTCCGATAGCCAGCCACAAGAACAGTCCGAGTGCTGCTGCAACCAGGAGCAATTCCCACCAGCTGCGCCTTGGGTTTTCTCGCGAGAGCGGGTCATCTCCTTGCAATATGGCTCGGATGCGGTCGCGCTGCAGGTCGTAGCGGTCGCACTCGCGCTCCATCGCGTCGTTCCAGGAGATCTTCTCAGACTCGGAAGCCTCGGCAAAACTTATGGCCACTGCACCTGCCACCATGACCAGCGAGCCGGCAACCACCATGAGCTGAGTTCCCAGACTGCGTCCCGCCAACTCGCCGAAGACCAAGGCTCCCCAGGCCAAGCCCCAAAGCTGGTTGGTGTTCGAGAGGGGAATTCCCCGTCCGATGCCGATGTATTTGGCGGCATATTGCTGGAAAAGATCGCCCAACACCCAACAGAATCCGCCCAGAAACAGCCAAAACAACATAGGCCGCGCGTTGCTTAAGTCCGAGGCTAAATTGTGGAATCCGCCCAGGAATATCCAGGCCAGCGTGAGAGTAGTGCCCAATTCGCCGAGCGTGAACACGGTGACAAAAGAAAGTGGATTCATTCCGCTGATGTAGGCTTTGCGGTACGGAACGTACATGGTGCCCCAAAGCACTCCGGCGCCGAGCGCGGCGAGGATCCCCATGGTTGCCCGATGAGCAGCGTCGGAGCTATGAGCAACGGTCGTTGCCTGCTGCGAGGTGGCATAGGCGAGCAGGCAGGCCCCGACCACGAGCGCCGTGGTGCCGCCCAACACCTTCATCCATTGATTGGATCCGGCGCCGCGCAATTCGTTGAACAGCAGCCAGCCCCAGAAAAGTCCCACCAGGCTATTCATGTTCCAGAGCGGGAAGGCGATCGAAAGACCGATATTGCGAATCGCGAATACCGTGAGCGTGTTGGCCACCGCCCACAACATGCCCGCCAGGATCGCCCAGACCATCAGATGCGGCTTTTCCCTGAAATCGCGCCAGATATAACCGGTCCCTTTCAGCAAAGTTGGAACCGTCCAGCGCGCGACAAAGACGCCTGCAACCATGCCCAGCGAAATTAAAAATGGAGATAATCCCACGGTGACAAGCTTGGTGGGGGCCTCAGCCGCTCCGAGCCATGCACCGGCGGCCAGCCCGCACATCACTCCCAGGCGATGCAAGGAACGCGCGGAAAGCCGGGTGACGGATTCTGTTTCGCTGCTCATGTTTTGGTGATCATGTTCGTCAGTCACGGCTTGCTTCCTTGACTTGCTAATCAATTCTGTGACTCAGGGTGTGATTGCGAAAACCGCCAGCAGCCACGCGCCCAGAAAGAGGACGATAACCGGCACCCAAAAATGTATGTCCGTAAAGATCAATCGAAGGGTGGATGATTTTGTTCGAGATACTTTGACCGGTTTTGTCGACGGTTGCAAGGAACCTCCGTACCTTCGACCTCTTGGAGCGATTCGCAGTGTAGCCGTAGCGGTGCTCGCTTTCCAGCAAGAAGATGTGTAGCCGGTTCCCGGTCGTGATATATGCTAGCCGCGCTTGGAAGGACGTGGACCGCGGCGCTTGGTGAGGTCACTCGATTTTAGACTTCAGAAATGTTAGAAATGTCGGCGATCGAGCGCTCGTTCGTCGAACATCTGACGATTTTCGTGAAAGGCAAAAATGAAACTCAATTCCAATCTGCTCAAGAGCACCGTCGTAGCCTCGCTTGGCGGTCTTCTCTTCGGATTTGACACGGCGGTGATCTCCGGCACAACGCACGCGCTGACGGAAACCTTTCATCTCTCCCCGCTAGCGCTGGGTATGACCGTTTCGGCGGCGCTGGTGGGAACAATCGTCGGTTCCATGTTTGGCGGAATTCCCGGGGACAAGTTTGGCCGCCGGGATAGTTTGAGAATCCTGGCGGTTCTTTATCTGGTTTCGGCGCTGGGTTGCGCGTTTGCGTGGAATTGGTATGCCCTGATGCTGTTCCGCTTTATTGGCGGACTGGGTATTGGCGGCTCTTCGGTGCTGGGACCCATGTACATCGCCGAAATTTCGCCGCCCAAATGGCGGGGCCGGCTGGTGGGACTGTTTCAGTTCAATATTGTGCTGGGAATCCTGCTCGCGTATTTCTCCAATTACTTGGTTGGAACGATGCAATTCGGAGCCAATGAATGGCGATGGAAGCTGGGGGTCCCTGCAATCCCGGCATTGCTGTTTTTGGTTCTGCTATTTGGTATACCGCGCAGCCCGCGCTGGCTGGTCAAGAAACAGAGAATCGGAGAAGCCCGGGAAGTTCTTCGGATGCTGGGTGAAGCGGACTACGAGAGGGAGCTGCAGGAAATCATCGTATCGATTGACGCGGAGCACGGTGCGAGTGATTCGCTGTTCTTGTGGAAGTATCGCCTACCGATTTTTCTGGCTGTCTCGATTGGCATGTTCAACCAGCTCTCGGGAATCAACGCCATACTGTATTACTTGAATGATATTTTCGCTTACGCCGGCTTCAACAAAGTTTCGTCCGACCTGCAGGCCGTGGCCATTGGGGCCACGAACTTGATCTTTACGATGCTGGCGATGTCGGTGATCGATCGGTTCGGCCGTAAGAAACTACTGCTGATCGGCTCTGTAGGCACGGCGGCGTGCCTCGCTGGTGTGGCGGCTATCTTCCTGACGCAAAGCCACCAGAATCTTCTGGTCTGGCTGCTGGTTGGCTACATCGCGTTCTTCGCATTTTCACAGGGCGCGGTGATCTGGGTTTTCATTAGCGAGGTGTTTCCCAATCGCGTCAGGGCCAAGGGGCAAAGTTTGGGCACCCTTTCCCACTGGGTCATGAATGCGCTCATTTCCTTTGTGTTTCCACGTTTGGCGGCGTCATCCGGCGGGTACCCATTCATTTTTTTCGCGGTCATGATGGGACTCCAGTTTTTCGTGGTCTTATTCGCGTACCCTGAAACCAAAGGAATCTCGCTTGAAGAGATGCAGAAGAAATTGGGAATCGCATAAGAACAACGAAGTGGCCGAACGAGAGTAAGACGAGAATGACCCGCTCCACCTGCGCTAGGGCGCGAGCGATGACGCGCGCACGTAGTCAAATTGGGCTTTAAAGCCCGCGCCTCCCATAGACACCAGACCAATCCGCCCACCCGACCCGAGCGTGTGCGTCCAGGTCCCGCCGCGAATCCAGCTTTGCCCATCCGTGCTGCTGTACCCGGTATAGCTCTCCTCGCCCGGAACAGTCCGTTTGACTGGGTATTAAATTCGAAGCTCTGCCCATTGAGCGCAAAGGTGCCGGCAGCCGGCGGTCGCACCCAACTCCATTGCGCGCTGAGCGTTGTAGCGTTGAATTCGTCCGACAAAGCAGGGATCAACGGACCGGGCTGATCAGCGATCGCAAGGTGAGGAACGTACTGGCTTTTCTGCCCAGGTTGCGCGGCGGGAACCGCTATTGCTGAGTCGGAAGGCCCGAGGCCACCGCGCACCACCGGCCATTCCGGAATTCGGTTTCGGTAATTATTTTGCGCACCTGGCAATAAGCCTTGACATTACTCGCGGTTGCAATCGAAAACAATGGAAGAAGAGATTTCGCCGCGGAGCGGGTTCCTTTATTCGTGGGGAGGCGCCGTGGATGAAGGCAGCGGTCTCCCATCAACAGTGTTCAATGGAATTCACGCGAAACGTTTCCATTTATACAATCGGAGCACTCGACCCAAACACCTTGGGCGCTTCCCTGAGCCCGCCGGTTCTTCACCCACAGAAAACGCGAGAATTGATCGATGCTCCCCGTTGTGCCTCCGACGCTGAGGTCCGCGCCCATCATGTCGTAATACGCATCCGGGCGAAACTCTGCCAGAAAAAGATAGCCGCTGCGGATGTATGTCGTGGGAGCGCCGTGCCCCGTGCCATTGGTACCGTCTACACGCCCCGCGTAATTGCGCGGCCCGAGCGTCATCACATCCGCGAACATGTTGGCAAAAGGAACCATCGTGCCGGCGGTCATTCCATATCTGTCGCTGAGGTAAGCCCGGTAAAACCCAGCCACATCCAGGCTGCCGTGATTCGAGTCTTCTCCACTGGTTGAGGGCAACGCGTACCCCCAATTATAAGCTGTGTTCCCGGCGCTATCTTGATAGGTTCGTACCCCAGAGCTGAAAAACCAGTCCATGCTGGCTTGCACAATGCTGTCGTAAAGCGCGACGCGCGCAGAATCGTCGCCAAGCAAAGCGTGACAAACCGCCAAATTCTGAAATCCGTAGTTGAACATCATTTGCTGGTTCCAAGGCACCCTGTGCCCGGGCATGTACGGGGATGCGCTAGAGAAAAACTGGCGATTCCCGTCTGACAAATCCAGGAGCGACGCCAAAATATGCTGGTCGATGGCCAGATCGGCACCGGCGACAAATGTTTTTGCGCGGTCCAGGTAGGTAGCCCCGAAACCGTACGGGTCACCAATCCCCACAGAAATGTCGGTGATCGACGGAGTGCTGAGAATTAGGCGAGCACAATTGCCCAAGTGACCGACGGGATCGCCCTGTTCGCCGCCAGTGCCGATGGGTAGTGTGGAAACATTGTTCGGCCAGACTGGATCCATTCTTCCGGTCCAAATCACATATTGACCAACCGGGTCAGGAGCCAGGTCGTTGCGCTCGGAAAGCAGCGCGTCGCAAAAAGAAATCATTTGATCGAGGATCACGGTATCCCCGGTGATTTCATAAACGAGTCCCATCGCCTTGGTCTGCTCGCCGCTGCGTCCCTGAGCCCATTGGTTCCCAATATTGTCAGCGGCCGGTGTAAGTGTCGCTAGGTACGTCTTGAATGAATTGACTTCATTCTGCGTAACCGCGCCATCGAAACTGTCGACCTTCATCGCCTGCGCTTCTGCGCGGGGCGTCATGCTCACGCAGGCGAAGAGTAACCCACCCAGTAAGCAAGCTATTCTCGGAACCAAAGCGCCCCGTTTTATCAGGCGGGCTCTCGGGGAGATAAGTCTTTGCATGGGAACACCTCTAGAACTTTCAGCACTTCAACCACAGTCGAAGACCTATGCGGGAGACCAGCAAATCCTTTCTCCTTCATTTTTAGCCTGGTCGCCACGAGGTATAGGGTGTATAGCAAGCCCTCACATTTACTTCAATGTGTCAAACTGTAATTTCAAATAATGAAATGACATCAAGCGGCGCCTACCCCTCGGTCTGTTGGTCCGTTGGTTTTGCTAAAGGGCAGCAGACGCGACCGCGGCCCACACGTGCAAGGAAGTAAGGGAGTGCTCCGAAGGGCGATGTCTCCAGGCGGGCATTCGCAAACGGTTTAGTTGTGGCGTGGTTCCGCTATCTCAACGTGATACCGCTCGAGCAATTCACCAGTGGCCCGGCTAACCGCAGTCAGCGCCCGCTGATAATTTATTTCACTCTGCACCAGGTTTACTTCAGCTTGTGCGAGCTGCGTCTGCGCATCGAGCACGAAGAAAATTGTTTGCGCGCCCAACTCGTACTTCCGTTGCTCAGCCTCGAGATTTTGTCGCGCCAGCTCTCGCGCAATCTTGCCGGCAGCCACCGAGAGCTTGGCCTGTTCCAATTGGTGGACAGCGTTTAAGGCATCTTGCCGCGCGGCCTGCTCGCTGCGCCGCATGGAATACAGGTCGCGCTGCTTGAAAACTTCGCTTGTGCCCAAATCGGCTTCTGCGCCGCGGTTGCGAAGGGGCAGACGCAACAGCAGCGAAAAACCATACGTTGGAAATTTGAAATTGCCAATCTGATTCAATGCCGCGCCCAACCCGTTGGCAAGGATCAGCGCAGGGGGCGTTTGCGTAAGATCAAACTGATTGCCGGCCAGCCCGCTCGAAGAATACGAACCGCCAAGATTTAAGTCGGGCTGCAGCCCGTTGTGCGCCAGTCGTATCGAGGCATCGTCATTGAGCAACTGCTGACGCCAGGCTTCCAGCTCCGGACGTTTGGCAAGCGCCCGTTCGATGGCCGATTGCGCATCGACCGAAAGCATTTCGCCGGGAGGCTCCGCGGATTCGGTCAGCTCGAGATCGAGCGGCGCAATCGTTGGATCGAGATCCGCACCGATCGTGCGGCGAAGCTGGTCCTCGGTCTGTTTCAGCGCATACTCTGCCTGGATCACCGCCAAGCGGCGCGTGGCCACCTGAGATTCCGAACGGTAAATATCCAGTGGCGGAAGCGCCCCAAGCTCAAGCGCACGCTTGTTTTGGTCATAGCTGGCCTGAGCCTGCTTCAGCGACTCGCGTAGCACGCCGAGATTTTCTCGTCCTTGCACAACATCCCAATATTCATTGACCGCTCGCGAAAGCGAATCGCTCACCTGGGCTTCGAACGTAGCTCGTGACATTCGCATGTTGCGCCGCGCGATCAGTATCGGTGCCCGATTGGCAAACAAACCGCGATGACGCAGAAGCGGCTGGCTAGCGCTAAAGTTCAAAGCCGAAAAAATAGACGGATTAAGGGTGGCGAATCTGCTATTGGATGAGGCGCGGTTTGCGCTGAGACCGATCCCAAAATTGGTGCCGGTCTGCAATGTTTGCGAGTAGCTGAACTGCGATTGCTGGCTGAGGCTGGTGAGGATCGGGGCGCCCTGCAAGGTCGAAGACGTAGGCGAAGTAGAACGCAACTGATTGAAGCTCGAGGTAAAGGACGGATCGAAGGGTTGCTGCGCGCGCAGAATACCAAATCGCATTACCTCGTAATTGAGCTGGTTGATGCGCACATCGGAGTTGTTGACAAGCGTCAACTGCAGCGCATCCGTGAGACCCAGCCTAAGCTTTCCATTCACGACGAAGTCTCGCAGGCCCGCCGCTCCCGGTATGCGCTCGGGTATCTCTGGTCCGAGTACGACGTGGCGAAACCACTCTGGCGAAGGGAACGTTTGGCAGTGCACTGCCGGAGACGCCAGCAGCAAAACAAAACCCGCGACAATCAACGAGAAACTACGCGTCATGCTTGTCCCTCCCGGTAAGTCGTCGCACATCGCCGCAAGGCCCGGCAACCCGGTTCGAGTGAAGAGGCGCACTGCTTTTGCTTTCCTGCGCGAAGCGCATGGCGCGCCTCACAGCGGTACAACGGCTCGCGCCTTGCTCGCGCGTACGGATGAGCGAGGGGGTCACGGTTCGGATGCCGTTGCCGATTCGGCGTTCTACTCGTAACGGATGGCCTCGACAGGGTCCAGCCGCGCCGCCTTCACCGCTGGGTAAATTCCAAAGATCAACCCAACCGACACCGAAACCAAAAACGCCAGCAAAATAGACGTGGCCGTCACAATCGTGGACCATCCCGCCAGCCAGGCAATCAGTCGCGACATTCCGAACCCAAACACAATGCCCATGGCCCCCCCGACAAATGAAATCAGAACCGCCTCGATCAAGAACTGGCGGATGATGTCCTTTTGGCGAGCCCCAATCGCCCGACGCACTCCGATCTCACGCGTGCGTTCCAGGATGCTAGCCAGCATGATATTCATGATTCCAATTCCACCGACAAGCAGCGAGATGGAAGCAATCGCCACCATCACCATGTCAAAAATTCGCTGCGTGCGCTTCTGCTGCTCGAGCAATTCGGCGGGCACAACCAGTGTGAAATCGCCGGCATTGCGGTGCGAATGATTCAGCAAGCCACGCACCACTTCTGCCGCCTCCAAGCTGTCAGCGGCAGGCTGCATTTGCAAATAAATGCCGTCAACTTCGTCTTTCAGTTGGCTGTAGGTATCTTCGAGCCGGAAAATCGCGGCGTTCAACGGAACGTAAATCAAGTTGTTAAAATCTTGCGCCGGCAGGCCCGGGGTTTGGGTCCCCGCGGTAAGCTGCTGCCCGGCCACTCCCACAACGCGAAACCATTGCGTATTAACCTTGATGTATTGTCCAAGCGCGTCCTGCGAGCCGAACAAGTTTACCTTGGCTGCCTGGGCCAACACGCACACAGGAGCAGCTCGCCCGTTTTCCTCTTCGTCGTAGAAGCGACCAGCTACAAGGTGCAAATTCGCAATCCTCTGATAACTTGTCCCCACACCGTACACCGTGGGCATTTCCCGCTGCGGCTTGGGAATCATTTTTGAAGGGATGAAGCGCTTCCGCGGTGTGGCTTCAGCGAGATTTGCGACGTTGGCGCGAATCACCCGGAAGTCCTGAAAGGTAAGCCCCGGAGAAAGCTTGCGCATCTTTTGCAGGTCCTGCCAGCTAGGCGCTTCCTTGGCCTCCACGATCAGATTGCGCAACCCCAGTTGCTCGATGAAGGCCATCACCTGCTGCTGTGCCCCGGCGCCGATGGAAAGCATCGAGACAACCGCCGCGACCCCAAAGATCATCCCCAGCATCGTCAAGAGCGAACGTAACTTATGCTGCAGAAGATTTTGCATGCCGAGCGCGAGATCGGGTAAAACCTGATCCCATCCTCGCTCGCGATGCAGCGCTACAGGCGGCGACGCTCGGTGGCTAGCGCTCATTTACTCGCTCCTCCGACCCGTGCCGGCCCTCCGGACGTCGTTGGTTCGGTGCCTTTGGTCGTTGGGTTTACAAGCGCAACTTCCGTACCCTCGGTCACACCGTCAACTACGATTTGGCTCTCGGTGCGGTGTTTGATCGTTACAACGCGCGGAACAAAACCGCTGCCGCTTCGCGCGTAAACCACGGGCTTGCCGTCCTTCTGAAAAACAGCCTGCGTCGGCAGGCAAAGTGCGTCACGCACCTCATTGCCAAGCACGATGACCTCGGCGGTGAGGCCGGGACGCAGACGCACGTCAGGCTCATCGATTTGGAATGTGGCATCGAAGCGGCGCGTCGGATCGTCGCTAAAAAAACTGCGTGACGCCAGGCCCGCAACCGTTTTCACTTTGCCATGGTAGGTCTTGCCTGGAAGCGCGTGTACGTGTACCTCGACCTTTTCACCCGTATTGATATCCGCTCGCGCTGTTTCCGGCACTTTGGCTTGAATTTCCATCTGACTGACTTCCAGCACTTCAGCGATGAGCCGCCCCGGAAAGGCTTGATCGCCCATGCGGTATTCCGGCAACGACATGCCCTGAAACATGAATCCAGAGGTGGAATCACGGTTTTCGCGAACCGATACGAGACCTGCGATCGGTGCACGTAGCGTCATGTTTTCGATGTTTTTTTTCGATTGCTCCATATCGAGCTTGGCTTTATTGCGTTGCTCTTGAACCACGGCCAACGAGGCCTGATTGGAGGCCTTACGCGAATCAATGTCCTGCTCCAGCTGCTCTAGATGCCGCTTCGATTCTTCGAGCGTCAGATCATTTTTCTTGGCGTCAATGGAGCTGACCAGCTCATTGCGCTTCACGTCGAGTTCAGCGCGGCGCACCGCGTATTTAGCCTTGAGCAGGGCCACCTGATCCTGCGCCGCTTGTACGGCTGTATCCGACTGTTTCTTGGTGATCTGTTGTTCAGCCTGTTGCAACATGGAGCGGCTTTGTTCGAGGTTGAACTCCTGCTCGCTGGGATCAAACTCCACGACTACATCACCGGCATTGACGATTGTGCTGGTGCGCGCTAATTGCACGATCTGCAGAGCGCCCGCCACTTGCGGCGCAATCATCATCGACGTGCGGTTGGGCCGCAGCTCGCCCAAAGTGTAAACGTTAACCGCCAGCGTGCCACGGCGTACGCGGGTTGTCGGCGTTTCGCGGTCCGGCCGTCGCAATGCCTGCAACGCCGCCGCTCCTCCAACACCGGCCACGAGTAACACAGCCAGCATTACACCGAGCTGAATTTTCTTCCGCAGTTTCATCAGAGGATCTTCTGTGCGCCGGTCTGCACCACATCTACAACCTGGAAACGCTGCGCATGGCCTACTTCCGATTGAAGAAGGAAGCCGCGCCGGGCGTGGACGGAGAGACGTGGCGGCACTACGGCGAGCAACTGGAGGTAAATCTCCAGGATCTTGCCGAAAGGCTGAAGCGAGGAGCGTACCGAGCGAAGCCGGTGCCTAGAGTGTTTATCCCTAAGGCCGACGGGCGGCAAAGACCGCTGGGGGTCCCGGCGCTGGAAGACAAAATCGTCCAGCGCGCGGCGGTCGAGGTGCTGAACGCCATCTACGAGACGGATTTTCTCGGGTTCTCGTATGGGTTCCGACCAGGGCGCAGCCAGCATCAAGCGCTGGATGCGCTCTACACGGGGTTGCTGACGAGAAAAGTGAACGGGGTGCTTGATCTGGACATCAAAGCTTTTTTCGATGGGCTGTCCCACGAATGGTTTGTGAAGTTCATTGAGCATCGGATCGCAGACCGGCACGTCGTGCGGCTCATCCCGAAATGGTTGAAAGCCGGCGTGCTGGAGGATGGGAAACGGATACGGACTGAGGAAGGGACGCCCCAGGGTGGCAGGGCCTCGCCGCTTTTGGCGAACGTCTACCTTCATTACGTGTTTGACCTGTGGGTCCAAGCATGGCGTCGGAAGCACGCGCACGGCGATATGATCGTCGTGCGCTTCGCTGACGACATCGTGGTGGGCTTTAACAGCAAAGCGGATGCCGATCAGTTCCGAGCGGAACTCAGCGAACGAATGCGAAAGTTCAACCGGGAACTGCATCCCGAGAAAACGCGACTTCTGGAGTTCGGTCGGTATGCGATCGACCAACGGCAGTGGCGTGGAGA
>Ga0209117_1000027_pt1 | contig 139380 bp, 115 predicted proteins | sample BlaSpr_A8_OM2_M2_FD_187978 | JGI IMG/M metagenome (GOLD analysis project Ga0209117, IMG submission 187978) | Forest soil microbial communities from Thunder Bay, Ontario, Canada - Black Spruce, Ontario site 2_A8_OM2_M2 (SPAdes) (version 2) | ecosystem: Environmental > Terrestrial > Soil >... | reverse complement strand
CTCCCACATGCCACCTTCCCATTTGAAGGTCAGCTGATCGGAGAAAGGCGTTTGGGCGCCGTATTTCAGAGTCTCGTCGTAGCTGGCTGCGACGGCCATAATTTCGTCGGGGAGAGCATTGCTGGTAAGGGCAACCGAGGTCCAGTTTGCCTGTTTCGGCAGGATCGCACTGTCTTGGAGTGCGGCAACATCGATCAGGCGGGTCTGGTAGGGGAGCAGGTGGAGTTGAGGTCCGGGCGCTTTCCCCGTCGAGCTGGCCGTGCGCCAGTTGAAGCGGAGAGCGGCATTCAGGGGCTTGGGAGTGGTATTGCGAATGAAGAGCTGCGGGTGAAGGGTGGTGCCGGGCGGGAAGGCCAACGCCGGGTCGGGGCTGGAGAGAGCGAGCATGGGGGCGCGCAGGGTCCAAACGCCCGTCGCCGCGTAATCGCGTTCCTGCAATTTGGTCTGCGGGTCGTACTCAAACATCTTCAAGATGGCGGAGAAACCAGCGGTTTCGTCGAAGAGGAAATGCAGCGTGTCGAGCGAGCCAGCGTGAGCGGGGGCGGAAACCTTGATGCCGCCATAGGAGCCAGCAAGTCCGGCAGCCTCCAGAAGCTTGCGGACCGAAAACCGAGTGGTCGCGTAGCGACCAAGAAGGACCCTCTGCTTATTTTCTTTGCCACTCGCGTCGTAAAGCGATAGGTTGAGCGGCAATACGTTTTGGCCCTGGTTCGTGAGAATGAGGTAATCGCCGGTGGTGTCCTTGGGCAGCCACCAGACACCCTCGCGGCTGCCTGCTTGAAACTCCTCGGACGGTCCCATGGCGTCGATATGGAAAGCGACGGGATGGCCCGTTTCGCGGACCATTTCGGCGGCATACAGGGAGCGCTGGGAGGGGGAACGATACCGGAGGGCGAGAGAGCCGTAGGTGCCGAGGAGCTGCGGAGCGGCGGCGGCAAAGGTGGCGGAGCCAAGGTCAATCGACTTGACCTCTTGTGGCTTAATGGTCACGGGAGCGAGGCTAGTTTCCGCACCGTCGGCCAGTCGGAGGACTGGAGTCACGGTGAGATCTTGGGCAACAGCATTGTTGCGGAGTTGCAGTTCGCTGGTCCAGCCGGTTTCTGTAGTCCAGTAGGCGATAGCTTGTTCCTGGTCGACTGCCGGAGGCTGGGGCGGTATGGGGCGCTGCACGGGCTTAGGAGGCGGGCCGGGAGGGGCTTGGGCGAACACCGCGCTCGACGTGACAAACAGCGTAAGAATGAGGAAAAAGGGATTGCGGCGGAGGGAGGACATCGCGATGACCTCCTTAGACGTGGCGGTGACCGTACTGCTTTTCTAGTTACGTGTCAAGCATAAACTTTATGTCACCGAGACATAAATTAGGGACAGCAAGGATCAAGGTAGGGCTGGTAGGTCAGTCGAATCGCAGGGCGACCATGGGGTCGACGCGCGCGGCGCGTCTTGCAGGGACGTAGGAGGCGAGGACGGCTACGAGGAACAGCACCAGCGCGGTGATCGCGGCTGAGACCTCCAATTCCCACAACGGGACTTCTGGGGACTCAGCGAGATTTCACATGATTGCATAACGGTGTCGGCTCCCTCGACCTGAGTACACTTTGGTTGCTTGACGACCAGAGGCTCGGGGGGAAGGAGCCGACACCGTTATGAAATCATCTTCGTACAGAACTTCGGGCACTTCCCTGGTAAGGCGTTGGTAATCGGGACACACGCTGCTGCGCGGAGTAATATGGTTTTCCGCCAGGCCCGAAGTGAATGCTTCCATCCAAGGAGAAGCCCGATGAGAGCACGGTATTACAACTCATTCATGGCGGTTTGTACGGTGTTGTCCTGGGTGGCGCTTGGAGAAGCACAAGTGCAGCAGCAAAAGGCGCCAGTGCGTCTTTTCAACACTGCCAAGCAGAAACTCACCGAGGGTAAGCAGATTGTCGGCGCCACCGTTTTCTCTCCTGACCCGAACATCTATTGCGCGATGGCAAATGCCGGATACGATTATCTGTGGATCGAGATGCAGCACAGCCCTCTAACATTTGAGGAAGTTGCCAGAATGATTTGGGCTTGCAGAGGAGCTTCGGCGGTGCCTTTTATTCGCGTGGCGGACGCAACGGAGAGCGATATCCAAAAAGCGACCGACATCGGCGCTGTCGGAATTATCGTTCCCACGGTTGACACCGTGGAGAAGGCTCAGGCAGCCGTGAAGTGGTCCAAATATCCGCCCGAGGGTCGACGCAGCCAAGGCAACGGGCAGTACGGGGCCCTGTGGGGAGGCGACTACCGCCAAATAGCCAATGACAACATGGTGGTGGTTATCATGATTGAGACTCCTGTTGGTGTGGAAAACGCCGAAAAGATTGCATCCGTTCCGGGGATCAACGTCATCTTCGCTGCGAGCACGGACCTAGGTAATTTTTCCGGCCATCGGCAAGGCGACAAGGAATATGAAGCCATGGTCACGAGAATCCACGACGTAACACTGCAGCACGGGCTCAGGTTAGGGGGCCCTCAGGCCTGGAAGGGTCGCCCGGGATTCAGCTTCTTCCAGGGTCCCGGCGAGGCACAACTCATCCAGGCCGGTGCGCACGTTAACCTCGCGCCCAACCCTACCCGTCGAGACGCACAACCGGCGCTCGCCCCGATCGAAGGCGATAAGCCGCAAATTTGACCTCACCGGCGAACACGCTTGAGAAGAGCGGGCCCAACCGGAGGCCTGGGCCTTTAGGGTTTGCCTGGTTCCTTAGCCGGACTTTCCGGCGCGGTTGCCGTTCTGCGGTACACAATCTTCTTCGTCCCGCCTTCACAGCTACCGACCACCTTTCCCTCCACGCCCTGGTCCTTCGGCACTATTTCCAGCGAGTACGACTTGACGCCCTTTGCGTCCAGTTTGGTTGCGATTTCAGACTTCAGCTCTTCACAAGGCTTTGCTGCCTGCGCGTAACTGCACGCCGGCACAAATAACATAGCAGCGAATGTTAGCCACATTCTCATCCTGGGATCTCCTTTGTCGGGAATTGAGGGCCTACGTCCAGCGTATCAAAGCGCATCTCGACCGGGCGTTTCCCTTGCATTTGTCGTCCCGATTTAGTCAACGATAAGGGTCGGTGCTGTAAACCTGATTGGCGCCAGTCGGATCTTCTTCGCAAAGTTATCTCGGGTAGCGATGGCTTTTTTCCGCGGCGCCTGAAAGGCGTCGCTCGCCCGACCCTTCGAGGCTCAGGATAAACTGAAAGTAAGCGGCTTCCACCTGCTTTAGCCGGGTTGAAGCCCGGCGTCTACAGTGGCACAACCGATCTTAAGAGCTCACTCCATGGCGAGGGCGTGGATTTGATTGCCGCTGACTTTCACTTCGATGCCGTAGGGCGGACGGGGATCGTGTCCTAGGACGATGGCGCCACGCACCAAAATGTTTCCAGATGTCTCCTTGAGTTGAAGGGGATCAAAGATGGTGTGGCTGCAGGGATTAACGACCATGGGGTGAGTTGCCTGGAATCCGTAATCCGACGAAAGCTTCGCGACGTCATCAATGTACTCAAACTGGCACTGATTAAAGGGCGCTTCCAGGGAAAATGCCCAATAGGACTTGCTTTGTGCCGCGGGCCCGGGCAAGCGAATAATTAGCGCTGGAACGTACTTGGAGAGGGTCAAACTGCGGAAGAAAAACCTTTTTGAAGACCAGGGCCGCGCTAATTCGCCGACGGTGGCAACTTCAGGATGCAACTGGGAAGCGTAAAGCGGCTTGTTCGCGGAGTCGAGGTCCGCGCTCCGCGGCGGCGAGTAAGGAGCGCTATCCTGGCGAGGGGGCAAGGCGTCCGAATCGGGTCGATGCATGCTGCTGATCGATCTGACGGCGAATGAGCCGAGCATGAACAGCAGGATGAGCCCGGCGCCGATTGTCGCGAGGCGCTTGACGTTGGCAAGGTTCGACTTTGCCGGCGGGCCTGCGTAAACGCCTGCCACTTGCGGCTCTGCGTCTGCTCGAAGATTGTCGCCGGGAGTATCGATCGAACGCGGAATCGGTTTGGCGCGCGGCGGAGCTGGAGGAGTGGGGCGCGCTTCGACACCGGGAATTCGTGGCATCTCCACGTAGTAGTTCTTGTCTACCTTTTTGTGAATGGGGGGCCGCGGCGGCGGAGTGCTGATCGGAGCTTCGGCGTTTGTGGGGGCGGCGATTAAGCCCGGCCGGTAATTCTTCAGATCGTCGAGCAATTCGCGGCAGTTTTCGTAGCGGAGATGACGACTTTTGGCCAGCGCTTTCAAGATGGCGCTGCTGACGCCCAGCGGAATACTGGGATTCAGCTGGTGTGGCGGCACGGGCTCTTCGTTGAGAATGTGGTACAGAACTGTGGCGATATCCTGGCCGCGAAACGGCTTTTGTCCGGCGGTCATTTCGTACAGCATCACGCCGAGGGAAAAGATGTCCGTGCGGCCGTCCATGGCTTTGCCCTTGATCTGCTCTGGCGACATGTAGCTGGGCGTGCCCATGGCGGAGGTCTGCTGCGAGGCGCCGTATTGCAAGATCTTGGCCGTACCGAAATCAGTGATTTTCACGAGATCGTCGGCAGTCAACATGATGTTGGCCGGCTTGATATCGCGATGCACCACACTGTGGTCGTGCGCGAACTGTAGCGCGGAGCAAACCTGTTCCATGATGCGCAGGAGACGGGGAACCGAAAATTTCTCGCCCGAATCCAGCATGGATTGCAGACTTTTGCCGTTCACCAATTCCATGGTGATGTAGTAGACGCCGTCGGATTCGCCAACGTCGTAGATCACGACAATGTTGGGATGCGTGAGGAGCCCCGCGGCGCGCGCCTCGGTTTGGAAACGCTCGACTAATTGGGCGTGGGACATTCCCGTGCCCTCTTCGGAGAGCCGGACAGTCTTGACGGCAACGATGCGGCCGATCAGCGGGTCTTTAGCGCGATAGACCACACCCATGCCGCCGCGGCCGAGCTCGCCGAGGATTTCGTACCTGCCGGCTTTGGTGGCTGTGACCATCTTCCTATTCCCAAGGAATAGACGCAAAACGGCTTACTGTGCACCTTCGCGCCGTTCTTTGCAGAGGTCAATGCCCCTCTGAACGAGTGTTTCGCAGTCGCCACGAGCGGAGTTGCGGGAGTGCGCGCGTGTGAGTTTAGTCTTACCCGACCTAGGTCCTGATCAGTCAAACCTTAGTGCGACCATGGGGTCGACTCGCGCCGCGCGTCTTGCCGGTACATAGGATGCGAGCACCGCTACGATCAACAGGGCCAGCGCTGTGACCGCCAGAGTTGCCGGGTCCGTCGCGCTCACACCCACGAGGAGGCCCCTTAACACGCTCTTCAATACCAGCGCCAGAGCGAGACCGATCGCCAGCCCCACCGCGGCAAGCCTTAATCCTTGCCGCATGACCATCGCTACAACGTCACTGCCGCTGGCGCCGAGCGCCACGCGAATTCCGACCTCTTGCGTCCTTTGCGCCACCGAGTACGAGATCACGCCGTACAGCCCGACGGCCGCGAGTATCAGAGCGAGTGCCGCGAACCCGCCCAGCAGCATCATGTAAAAGCGCCGCTGGCCCAAGGAGGCGGAAACCAGCGTTTCCATGGGCACCGGCTCACCAACCAGGGCATCGCTGTCTATGGCTTGCACGACTTTGCGCGCTGCTTGCATCAGCCCGGCGGGCAATCCCTGCGTGCGCATCACGACAGCCACAAAATCCATGCCCGACTGGGCCAGCGGCACGTAAAAAGTCGGCGGCACCGGAGCGTCGACGCCGAAGTGGCGCACGTCTCCCACGACGCCCACGATCTCGCCTTCATTTTTTTCGTACCCGCCACTCGCGCCGAACTTGATCTTCTGGCCGATGGCGTCGCCCGCGGGAAAGAACATGCGGGCCGCGGTTTCACTGATCAGCAAAACGCGCGCTGCTCCCAGCCGGTCGGCTTCCGCGAACGCGCGTCCCTGCCGCAGCGGAATGGCCAGGGTGCGGAAATAGTCCGGAGAAGCAAATCGCAGCTCGGCTGAGGGTTCATCCTTCTCCGGCACGCTGCGGCCCTCGACGCGAAAGCTGCTACTGAAATCGTCACCGGAAAGCGGCAGCGGAGTCACTGCGGCGACCGATGCAACGCCGGGCAAGCTTCGCAACTGAGTGAGCGCTTGGTCCCAATAGCTTTGCAGGGCGGCACTGTTTTTGTAATGCGCGTCCGGAACAGCAATGCTCATGGTCAATACGGACTTGGGATCGAAACCGGGACTGAGCGAACTCAGCCCGACGAAGCTGCGCACCAGCAGCCCGGCTCCTGCGAGCAGCATCATGGACAGCGCGACTTCCCCGACGAGCAGGGCGCCGCGCAAGCGCCCGGCCTCGCGGCTCGGCGACACGGACATTCGCAGCAAGCCGGCTGCGTCCAGCGGCGAAGAGCGCAGCGCTGGTATGAGCGCGAACAGCAGCGCGCACGCGATGGACATGCTCATGGCGAACGCCAGCACCGGTCCGTTCAACGCAACGCTCGCGAGCCGTGGGATGTCCGCCGGCCCGAAGCGCACGATGGAGACCAGAGCCCAATGCGCCAAGAGCAGGCTGGCACCGCCGGCCAGCAGCGCCAGCAGCAAACCTTCCGTTAACATCTGCCGCACCAGCCGCGAGCGTCCCGCGCCCAGGGCGCGCCGCATGGCCAGCTCTCGATGGCGCACCGTCGCGCGCGCCAGCAGCAGGTTGGAGATATTGGCGCAGGCGATCAGCGCCACTAACCCGACGGCCCCCAAGAGCACCAGCAGCGCCGGACGAATGTCGCTGACCAGGGCGGCGCTCCAGAGTTGCGCGCGCACACCCCACTTGCCGTCCTTATCGGGATAGAGTTTCCGCAATTGCGCCATGATCGCGGACAAATCGTCGTTGGCCTGCGCCAGCGTCACACCACTCTGCAGCCTTCCGAGCACCGCCAGGTAATGCGCGCCGCGCTGCGTCATCACCTTGTCGTCGAACCCGATCGGCGCGAACGCGTCACTGCCGGAGAGCGGAAAACGGAAATCGGCGGGCATTACGCCAATGATCGTGTATGGCTCGCTGTCCAGTTGGATTGTTTTTCCGATCGCGTCCGCTGCTCCGGCAAACGCCGCCTGCCACAAGCTGTGGCTCAGAATAACTACATGATTTGCGCCCTTGCGGTTCTCCTCCGGCGCGAACTCGCGGCCGAGCATTGGTTCCGCCTGAAGCGTGGAAAACATTCCGGCCGTTGCCATCACGGCGCGGACGCGCTTGGCCTCGCCTTGACCTGTCAACGCAAACTCGCCCGTGTGGTAGGCGAACATCGAAGAGAAGGAGCGGTTCTGGTCGCGCCAATCGAAAAAATCCGGCGGCGATGACGTGTAACTCGTGAGCGTGCCGTTGCGATCCCAGGTGGAAGCCACACGCACGATTTCGTTGGCATTGCGATAGGGCAGCGGCCGCAATAGCACGGCCTCGATCACGCTGAACATCGCGGTGTTCGCGCCGATGCCCAGCGCCAGAGCCAGCACCGCCACGCTTGTGAACGACGGATTTTTGCGCAGCATGCGCAGGCCGTAGCGCAGATCCTGGAGAAAGCTCTCGATGCGCGTCTCCCAGCCGACCTCGCGGACCTGCTCCTTCAGGGCTTCCCTGCTGCCCATCTCCATCCTCACTTCGCGCGCGGCTTCTTCGCGCCCCATTCCCTCGCGCATCTTGTGCTCGACGGCGCTCTCCATATAGCAGCGCAGCTCTTCATCCAGCTCTTGTTCCACGCGCTGCTTCCCGAACAGCGCCCGCAGCCCGCCACTGATGATGTTGACGAGACGCATCACACTTCTCCTGACGTTGCTTCCAGAATGCGCGCAATCGCGGCACTTTGCGTCTGCCATTCGCGAGCTTCGCTTTTGAGTTTCTTCCGTCCCGCATCGGTCAGCATGTAATACTTCGCGCGCCGGTTATTTTCAGTGGCGCGCCACTCGCCACGAATCCACCCTTGCCGCTCCAAGCGCCGGAATGCGGGAAACAATGAGCCGGCATTCACCTGAAAGACGCCCTTGCTGATCTGCTCGATGCGCAAGCCCACTCCGTAGCCGTGCATCGGTTCGAGGGCCAGAGTTTTCAGGATGAGCATGTCCAGCGTCCCCTGCACGACACTTCCAGGCTTTTGCGGGGTGGCCATTTTCGTTTCCTCTAGATTAACTAGAGGAGAATAGCCAGGTTCTCTAGATTGTCAAGAGGAAATTGCGAAACGCAGCGAAGAACATGGGGGGAAAAGGCCTCACTCCTGAAGGGGTGAGCTACAGACTACGCCTTGCGGTGGAAGAGGCGGGAGACGAAGGATTTGTCGGAGTCGGGCTTGGAATCGCGGTTGGTTTCGAGGGCGGCGAGGCGCTCGATGGCTTTGGTGTGCTCGGGATCGATTTCGAGGATGCGGCGGTAGAGCGGCACGGCGCGCCAGGGGAGGCGCATGACTTCGTAGAGCTCGCCGAACTGGAAATAGGTGGAGGTGTTCCATTGGTCGAGCTCGATGGCCAGGGAGAAGTGACGGAGGGCGTCCTGGCGATATTGGGGGATAGCGGCGAGGCTGCGCGCGAGCATGGCGTGGTGCTTTGCGACGTCAGGTGCGATCTCGACGCATTTGCGCAACCAGAGAATCGAGCCGGCGAAATTGCGGGCGCGGAGCGCCTGCTTGGCGCGGGTGAGGCAGTCGTCGACGGTTTCTTCGCTCTCGGTTTTTTCCTGGCCAAGGGTAAAAGCGCCGGCGGCGGCGATTTGCTTGTCGTATGCGGCGCGTTTTTGGTCGTCGACTAAAGTTTTGTAGGCGATGGTGAGGCGGCCCATCAAATCCTGGAGCAAATCCAGCCATTCGCTGTGGCCCATGTGGCGGTCGGGGTGAAACTTGCGGGCCATGCGATGAAAATTTTCTTTGACGCGCTCGGGCGGGGAGATGGCGGTGACGCCGAGCAGCTCGTAGTGGGTGGCTTTGCCGGCAAGGGCGAGCAGGGCACGGATTTCTTCTTCGAATTTTTTCACGTCGAGCAAATCCTCGGCCGGCGGCGGGGATTGCGGCTCAGGAGCGGCGGCCACTGGTGCGGGCGGTTCGGGAGCAGGTGCTGCGGCTTGTGACGACGCTTGCTGGGCGGCTCGCGTGGCGCTCTCCTCCGTCTGCTCGGCTGCGGGCGCGCTGATTACTGCACCGAGAACTAGCAATGCGTAGAGAGCGCGGGGGGCGGCGTCTTTGGGGACAGTACAGTTTGCAAGGAAATCCTTTGCAGAGACAGGATGCGAAATAGAAGCGAGGAGGCGGCGTTCGCTGGCGTCGAGCTCGACGGCCTGGTAGCGGAGCAGCGGATCGGGCGAGAGGTCGATGCGGAGACCGGCATCGGCAGCGAGATGTTCGAGCGGAAGATCCTTGGCGCGGCGGACGGCTTCAAGCAGGAGTTTACCGAGAGGAACGGGAATGCCGATTTCTGGGACGACGTTTTTTTCGAGCGAGCTGAAGAAATAAAAGCGGCCGGAAGGATAGTCCAGGACCGACGAGGTGATTTGCGTTAACTGGCGCTGCACCCAGGCGACGACTTGCTCGACGGTGAAGATGCCCATTTCGGCGATTGCGGAACCGAAGCGCTGGCCGGTCTTCACCAGATCGGCGGTTTCTTCAAACTGGCCTTGCGTGAGAGCGCCCTCGCGCAGCATCATTTCGCCGAGGCTGTCCTGGCGGTCGCTGCTGGTGGCGAAGACGAGCTGGCCGCCGTCGAAAAAGAGGTGGCGCTCGACGCGTCCAAGGACAAGCTGGAGCTGACCAGTGAGGCGAGCGGAATAAATTTTGTTGAGTAACGCGAAGAGCTCGTGGTGCGTTTTGATTTCGCCGGAGTCAAGAGGAAGGGGGCCGCGTTCGAACCAACTGGAAGGCGCAGGGACCGTTTCGAGACGCGACTCTTCGGCAAGCTGCTTGACGAAGCGATGCAGGCGGGCGCGGTCGTCGGAACCCATGTGCACGAATTGCACGCCCATGCCGTGGCCAGAGCGCCCGTGCCGAACGATGGCGCGTGCACGGACTTCGCCGCCGGGCACATCGAAAAGCATTTCCACGTGGGTGCCGGCGGAAAGCGGATGCGCCACGAGAAGAAACACTCCGCCTATGCCCAACTCCTCGGCGTTCGAGACGTTGCGCTTCCCCGCGCCTTGCCAGCCCACCAGCAGGTCTTTGGGCGCCCTGTAGCGCGGATGGCGGCGCCGCTCGTGTTTTGCAATTTCGATGGTAAATCCTTACAAACAGCTTCATATGGCGCGGGCCGGAAGGGAAGGGGCGGTGCCGTATGACGCACCTATGGATGCGGATTCAGCAGGAAGGTGACGTTTTAGGCTGCTATCACGTGGTGGGGGACATTGTTTGACTTGGCCGCAGGCGCGGCTGCCAGTCGAGTTCGCGGCACATTTTCTCTCCGCTGGCGACTGACACCGCGGGGTCGCCGCGGCGCACCGCATCGATCACTTCGCGGATGGAGTGACCGGCGCCAGTGCCGGATGGGATCGCCCGGATAGACTCAGGTCAGGCGTTCCGTTAGGCGGAGAAAGGAAGATGCGCCGGATGTAAAAACGGCGGTAGTCATGAGGCGCAAGTAGCCTACGACAGAAGCGAGAGCTTTCGGAAGTTGAGCCGTCTGCAATCGCGCGGAGTGCAGGACGCGCGGGCTATAATCGGAGGGCACGACGATTGGTTACGAAGGGCACGGGGCGCGCGGAGAAGAGGAGAGGGGGATGGCAACATTCTGACCATTTTTACAACGGGGAAGGCGTTTAGGGGGCATAGCGGGGTGATCCAGCGGAACGCGCTGACGAGCTGGACGCGACTGCATGCGGACGCCGAGGTGATTTTGTTTGGGGATGATGCGGGGGCGGCGGAAATCGCGCGGGGGCTGGGCTTGCGTCACGAGCCACGCGTGGAGCGGAACCGCTTTGGGAGCAAGCGGTTGGATTACATGTTTGCGCGGGCGCAGGAGATGGCGCGGCACGAGGTGCTGTGCTACTGCAACTGCGACATCATTTTGTTGCCGGAATTTTGCGAGGCGCTGGAAAGAGTGCGCGGGCGGCACGAGCGATTTCTGATGGTGGGACGGCGGTGGGATACGGACATCCGCGAGGCGCTGGACTTTGGCAATCCGGCGGGGGGCGATGCGGCGTGGAGCACGCGCGTGAAGGAGTTGGCTCGGAAAGAGGGAGTGCAGCAGCCGGGATGGTCGATCGACTATTTTGCGTTTCGGCGCGGATTTTACGGGGAGATTCCGGCGCTGGTGATCGGGCGAGTGTGGTGGGACCACTGGCTGGTGTGGAAGGCGCGCGAGGAAGGCGCGGCGGTTGTGGATGCGTCGGAGGTGGTGACGGCGATCCACCAGAACCATGACTATGGGTATCACCCAACGGGAGCGAAAGGGGTGTGGACGGACGAGCAGGCGAAGGAGAATTACGAGCTTGCAGGCGGGCGCTGGCACCTGCTGACGATTGATGATGCGACGCACATTTTAGGCGGCGACGGGGAGCGCGGGAATTTGCGGCGGCTGTGGGCGCCTTATTGGAGATATTTAAGGCCGCGAGTGGTGCCGGCGTGGTTCGCGGTACTGGATTTCACGCGACCGCTGCGCCATGCGCTGGGGATGCATGCGAAGCGGACGCCCGCGGTGCAGCGACGAGAGATCGAATAGCCGCACCCGGTTATGACCCTACGATGAAAATTCTGGTCACTGGCAGCAGCGGACTGATTGGCTCTGAGGCGGTAGAGCATTTCGACCGCCAGGGGCACGAAATGTTCGGCGTGGACAACAATATGCGCCGGGAGTTCTTCGGTCCCGCGGGCGACACGCTGTGGAATTTGGAACGCCTGAAGAATACGGCGAAGCGGTTCACGCATGCGGCAATCGATATTCGCGATCGCGCTGCAATCGAAGAACTGTTCAGCGCGCAACGATTCGACATGATTGTGCACTGCGCGGCGCAACCTTCTCACGACAAGGCGCGGGAAATTCCTCTCCTGGATTTTGAAGTCAATGCGCTGGGCACCGTCAACCTCCTCGAAGCGACACGGCAACATTGCCGCGAGGCCGTGTTCGTGTTTTTGAGCACCAACAAAGTTTATGGCGATGCCCCCAACGAAATTCCCATGAAGGAGCTCGAAACGCGGTACGACTACGCGCGGCCGGAGAATTATGACGGCGTCGACGAAACTTGCCGGATCGACCGCACGTTGCATTCGCTATTCGGCGCGTCCAAAGCTGCGGCCGATCTCGTAGCGCAAGAATACGGGCGCTACTTCAACATGAAAGTGGGCGTGTTTCGTGGCGGCTGCTTAACCGGGCCCTCCCATTCGGGAGTCGAGTTGCACGGTTTTCTCTCTTACCTGGTGAAGGTGACGCTGACGCGTGGACGCTACACTGTGTATGGTTACAAAGGCAAGCAGGTGCGCGACAACATTCACAGCCACGACGTGGTGCGCGCGATTGAAGAGTTCGCCGCTAATCCGCGGCCGGGCGAAGTTTACAATTTGGGCGGCGGGCGTGAGAACAGTATCTCGATGTTGGAAGCAATCGCGAGCATCGAGCAATTGACCGGGCGCAAGCTGGATTGGCGTTACGCCAATGAGGCCCGCAAGGGCGACCACATCTGCTACATTTCCAATCTGGCGAAATTCCAACGCGATTATCCCAACTGGAAGATTACGCGCAGCATCGATGCTATTCTGGAGGAGATGGTCGCGTCCCAGCGCGCCCACTCGCCAGTGAGTTAGAGAGAGCTGTGCCAAGACCTTTCGTCAGCGTTCTAATTGACACGTACAACCACGAGCGCTTCATCGAGCAGGCGATTGTAAGCGCGCTGGAGCAGGATTTCCCGGCCTCAGACCGGGAAATTATCGTGGTGGACGACGGCTCGACGGACCGCACGCCGGGACTCATCGGCAAATTCCAACCGCAAGTGCGCTTGCTTCGCAAAGTCAACGGTGGGCAGGCCTCCGCCTTCAACGTCGGCATTCCCGAGTGTACGGGCCAGATCATCGCGTTCCTGGACGGCGACGATTGGTGGGCGAGCGAAAAGCTACAGAAAGTGGCTGGTGCGCTGTCCGCCGATGCTGGATGCGGAATCGTAGGGCATGGCATCGCGAACGCGTTTGAAGACGGAAAGAATACGCTAGATGCTGTGGAGAAAGCAGAACGCCTTCGTCTCAATTCGGTTGCTGCCGCGCGCTTATTCCGGCTGCGCAAGAGCTATCTGGGAACGAGCCGAATGACGGTGCGAGCAGAAATCGCGCGGCAAATCTTGCCAGTTCCAGAAATGCTGACGATCGAAGCCGACGAGTATCTGTTCACACTCGCGGCCGCGCTCAGCGACCTGGTGATTTTCCCGGACGTTCTGACCTATTACCGGCAGCATGGGGCGAATCTGTACAACGCGGCCGGAGGGAACGCGGATGGGCTGCGACGGAAGCAGCTCGTGATGGCGGCGCTGGCCGCAGTGCTGCGCGGCGAATTACCCGCGCGGGGCTTGCCCGGTGACGCCGTGGAATGCGTGTGCGAGATCATCGAAAACGAGGCGCAGCAAATGCGCCTGATGCTGGACGGCGGGGCGCCGTGGGAAACACTGCGCGTCGAGAATGCAATATACGGCATCATGCATGGTGATGCCCCGCTGTCTCATCGTGCCTTTCGCTTCGCGACAATGGTTCCGTCGCTGGTATTGCCGCCGCGATGGTTTTACTCGAGCCGCCGTTGGATCGGGGAGCGAACTTGGTATAGGCGCATCAGACAAAAGTTTGTGCCAGCTCCGAAGGTCACGTCCGTTGCCGGAGCGGAGGAGTTCAAGGCGTGAGCCTACGCACGGAATATGATGCGTGGCATCAGCGTATTTATGAAAGCGATCCTGAGCATGACGATGCTTCGAGCCCGTGGTACGACCTGGTACGTAAGACGATTGGTCCAGTTGTGGGTCTGCAGATCCTTGAAGTGGCGTGTGGCCGAGGGGGGTTTGTGCGAGAACTGGCGCGTGCGGGGGCAAGCGTAGCAGGATGTGACTTTTCGTTCTCCGCGCTACGCGTGGGCAAATCCAAACTGGGTGGAAACGGTTTAAAGAAAGTTGGCGACCGACTGGTACAAGGCGACGCGCAAAAATTGCCCTTCGCGGACGCTTCCTTTGACGTCGTGATTTCTTGCGAGACGATCGAGCATCTACCCGATGCGCAGAGTGCGTTGAACGAAATGCACCGCGTAGCGCGGCCTGGCGGCCGCCTGTTTCTGACCACTCCCAACTACCTGAATTTCATGGGTCTCTATGAGATCTACGCGATATTGCGCCATCCACGCCGCAAGGACGATCAACCATTTGATCGTCGCCAATGGTTCCCGCAGATACGACGCTGCATTCGACGGGCCGGCTGGGTGATTTCGTATAGCGACGGCACCGTGCATCAGTTTCCGTTCATACCTGGACGGAATCCTCTTACATTTCCTAAGCTAGAGGCCCACCACACGCTTCGCCGTTTACTTAGTCCCTTCGCGTACCACTATTTTGTGATCGCGCGAAAGCCGAGCGCAACGTAAATGAAGATCCTGATCGCCGCGCCGGTTCCCAAGCTGCGCGAGGGCGGAGTCTCCAATGTCGTACACAATATGGCCGAAGGTCTGCGGGCGCGCGGGCACGAGGTTAGCTGCCTGTTTCGCGAAGATGTCGTGCCGGGGATCAGCGGCGTTCAACGCTTCGAAACAGTAAACTTCGCGCTAAGGCTCGCCTCCGAGTTGGCGAAACGAGGGCAAACCTTTGACGTGGTTAACATTCACGCGCCGGCCGGCTTCGCTTATGGCTTGCTGAGACGCTGGCGGGCCGCGAAATTACCTCCTTACGTAATGCTGCTTCACGGAATCGAGGAGCGCCGGAATCATGCGATGCTGCGCGAGGCAAAAAAAGGACGAGCATGGTATTTCGGCTTCAGAAATCGCCTGTGGCAACACATTTACCATATGCCGCTGTATCGCTGGTCCATAGTAACAGCAGACCAGGCGGTTGTAATCAATCGGGAAACATGGAGCATTCTACAACTTAAGTACAATCGGGAAGCCGGGCGAGTTTGGTATATAGCGAATGGCGTGGAGTCGCGCTTTTTTTGCCAGCGGCAGCATCGCGATGGACCGGCTCTCCGCTTGCTGTTTGCAGGAACCTGGCTTGATCACAAGGGCGTCTATTACCTGCGTGACGCATTTGAGGCGCTTACGAAATTACTTCCAGAATTGCGGCTAACTATTGCGTGTTGCGGCGCGGAGACGAATACTGTCAAGTCATTGTTTGCGCCCGCGGCGCGAGAGCGCGTAGAAGTCATACGTTTTGTTCCATCAACGGAAATGCCGGCCCTCTATGCGCGTCACGACATCTTCGTTTTGCCTTCCTTGATGGAAGGCATGCCGATCGTGTTACTGGAAGCGATGGCTATGGCGATGCCGGTAGTCACGACCGAGACCTGCGGGATGATGGACATCGTGGAAGACGGATATAACGGCTTGCTTGCTAAGCCAGCGGACGCCGCCGGCATTGTTGCCGCGGTGCGCCGCATGGCCGAATCGAGGGAACTACGCGCTAGACTAGGCTGCGTGGCGCAGGAAACGATGAAACGGCACACATGGGCGCGTGTGGCAGAGGAGTTGGAAAAGGTCTTTTCGCTCGCAGCAGCAGAAAGCACAGCCAGGGCGGATACTTTGCGCCTGTGAGCGATTTTGTTCGGCGCGATTGGGGCACGGCTTCGTACGAGGAAAATGCGACTAAAATACTCCACGCTGAGGCTTGGAGCCTCTGCGGACGGAGAGCTCAATTACGAGACGAAGTTTTTCCGTTCTTTCGGCACTCGATTTATGCCTGGCTGGGACTGCGCCCCGTTCTGGGCCAGCATACATCAGTCGAGCATGCGGCGTTTGTGCGTTTGGCAGCGGGCCGTTCAAGGCTTGTCGAAATCGGTGTCGCCGAGGGAGTTTCGGCGATGGCGCTACGCGAGGGTATGAATGCTGAAGCGACGCTCTCCTTGGTGGATCCATTCCATCTCAGCCGTGCCCCAATGCTGAACTTTACGAAGCTAGCTGCTGGGCGCACCGTCAACAATCATAGTAACGGCACAGTTGCGTGGATTGAGAAATTTAGCCATGAGGCAGCCCGAAATTGGAAGGATCCAATCGACCTGCTCGTAGTTGATGGTGATCATGCGGAGGCCGCCGTGGAGCGCGATTGGAACGACTGGAGCGGCTTTGTGGTGGCTGGTGGGATCGCGATTTTTCATGACGCGCGCCTTTTTGATGGCGGATGGACAAGCCCCCACTATGGTCCCGTAAAATTGGTCAACAAACTGTTTCGCAGCGCGGGAACGCCAGGTTGGTCCATCAAAGAGGAAATTCATTCGATGGTCGTCGTGCAGCGACACTGCTGAAAGCACCTGGTCCATCAAAATGATCACGCTGGGAATCAACTATTCGCAGATGCACGATTCTTCGGCGTGCATCGTGCGCGATGGGGAACTGCTCTTTGCCGTCGCGGAGGAGCGGATTAGCCGGTTGAAGCACGACGCGCGCTTTCCGCAGCTGGCGATTCAGGCTTGCCTGGAGTTTGCGGGAGTCCGCGCAGAGCAGTTGGATGAAGTGTGCTTCGGCTGGCAGACGGCGGGGCCGGTCTACCGGCACGACTTGAAACTTTACGCGCTGGGGAAATGGCCAGTCACTTATCTGAACGTGCTGAATTCGACGCGGCAGTTTGTCAGCATGTGGCACCAGGAATCTGGAGGCAGGCGATTCGCGCAGCAATTCAGCGAGACCAAGGCACGGATGCGCTTTGTGGATCATCACCTGGCACATGCGATCAGCGCGTATGCATTTTCGGGCTTCGAGGATTCCGCCGTCGTGGTGATGGACGGCCGGGGCGCGTGGGAAGCCACTTCGATTTGGCACGGAAACAAGGGCCGCCTGCATCACGTTCTGACCATTCCGTTTCCCGATTCGATTGGCCTGTTCTACAGCGAATTCACGGCTTATTTGGGATTTTTGCGCAACAGCGATGAGTGGAAGGTGATGGGCCTGGCGCCGTATGGCGAGCCCGGCGTGAAGCTCGATGCGTTCATCGAGCCGGAAGCGGCGCCTTATCGCGTGCAGGCGCGCCGGCTTTTCGGGAATGGCAATGGTTCGTTTTCAAGCGTAATTCCGCTGCTGGGTCCGGCACGCGAACCGGAAAGCGAGATCGACGCTCGGCACAAGAACATCGCGTATGCCGTGCAGGACGCCTGCGAACTGGCGATGATGAGTGTAGTGCGTATGGCGGTGGAGAAAACGCGCTGCCGAAATCTTTGCTTGGCTGGCGGCGTGGCGTTGAATTCAAAAGGCAACGGCAAGATCGCGGCGTCGGGACTTGTCGACAAAATCTTCGTGCAACCGGCTGCGTCAGATGATGGCGTGGCGCTTGGCGCCGCACTTGCGCCTTATTTGGAAAATGGCCGTCTGCCGAGCAAGCTCATGCGCCATGCATACCTTGGTCCTGCGTTCGACGATTCCGCCATCGAAAGCGCACTGCGCACCTATAAGCTGTCGTACACGCGCCTGAACGATCCGGCGGCAATCGGGGCAGAGCTCCTTTCGCAGGGTAAGATTCTTGGCTGGTTCCAGGGACGCATGGAATTTGGTCCGCGCGCGCTGGGAAACCGCTCGATTCTGGCCGACGCGCGCGATCCCGAGATGAACTCCAAGGTCAACAATGCGGTGAAGTTTCGCGAATGGTGGCGGCCCTTTGCTCCTTCACTGAAGAAGGAGGCCGCTGCGGAATATCTTGAGAGTGCCACCGATTCGCCCTTCATGATTCTCACTGCGCAGGTGCGGCCGGAAAAGCGTAGTGTGATTCCCTCGGTGACGCACGTCGACGGCAGCGCGCGCCCGCAAACTGTGGAGAAAGAAATCAATCCGCTGTACTGGCGTTTGCTGGATGAATTCGAAAAGCGCACCGGCGTCCCGGTAATCATGAACACTTCCTTCAATTTGCGCGGCGAAGCTATCGTGCATACGCCGACCGACGCGGTGCGAACATTTTTCAGCTCCGGCATGGATGCATTGGTCATCGGCAGCTTTCTTGTGGAGAAATAGTGGCCTCTTCGAGCGACCGTTTGGCGCACGCATTTTTGCGATATGCCGCGCCCTTGAAGTCCTTGCGGCGGCTACCGGTGCTTGGGGACTGCTTGAGCTGGCTCGGCGAGAGAATCGTCCCGCGCAACACGCGCACCTGGGCGCAAGTTGAAAACGGACCCGCTGCGGGTGTCTGGTTGTGCCTCAATCCGCGCACGGGCCTCGATACGCTGCGAGGCGCGGGTGAACCTGAAGTGCAAGACGCTCTGCGGCGCCATCTGCGGCCCGGCATGACGTTCTATGATCTCGGTGCCAATATCGGCTTTTTCTCGCTGCTCGCTGCTCGTCTAGTGGGAGAACAAGGACGCGTGATTGCATTCGAGGCTGATCCGGAAATCGCAGCGCGGCTCCGCGAGCATGTTGACCGCAACAAATTCCGTAGCGTGACCGTTGTGGAAAAGGCCGTGTGGTCGGAAGCTTCTAAGGTTTTTTTTGAGCGCGTTGACCCCGCGACTTCACCCGATCGCGGCCTCGGCCACGTCGCCGACGCAGCCTCGGCGAATACTATGGAGATTGAAGCTGTCACACTGGACGATTTTGCGCGAACTTCGCCGGCCCCGGATTTCATCAAGTGCGACGTCGAAGGCGCGGAGGTAGAAGTGTTCCGCGGCGCGCAACGGCTGATGGCGGAGAAACGCCCGGGTATTCTCTGTGAGATTCACAGCGAAGAGAATCGCCGCACTCTCCTTGATGAATTTTCCCGCCTCGGCTATACCTGCAAAAATTGCGGCGACCGCCATTTACTGGCGCTCTCCAGATGACCCAGCCTGTCGTTGCGCTGCTTGGGCGGCGAGACGAGCCCACCGATGCGGTCGAGCAGTATTGCATCCATCTTGGCGCAGCGCTGCGCGTGCATGGCATCGCGATGGAAATTGCGAGGGTGCAGTGGAAAGAACGCGGATGGCCGGCGGCGCTGCGTAACCTTCAGCAAAGGTCGGCAGATTGGCGTGGCCGCTGGGTGCTGCTGCAATATACGGCGCTCGCTTGGTCACCGCGCGGCTTTCCCGTCCACGTGCCGCGCGTCATCAAGGTTTTGCAACGTTCCGGCGCTCGCGTCGGCGTGGTCTACCACGATGTGCAGCCGTATTCCGGCAGCCGCTTGGTCGACAGACTGCGGCGTTTCGTGCAGCAGCGCACCATGCGCCAGGCACTGCGCTCCAGCGATCAGGCAATCTTGACTGTACCTGCCGAAAAACTTCCCTGGATTTCACCGGAACTGAAGAAGGTCGTGTTTATTCCCGTTGGAGCAAATTTGTCACACCTCGTGCCCTCGGGCGGCGAGAGTAGTGCCCGCCATGAGCAAACGCCGACGGTGGCTGTGTTTGGCGTGACGGGAGGCGTGGCGGGGCAGCAGGAGGTTTCACAAATCACCGCAGCGGTGCGCTTCGCGACCGGAAAACTGGGCAAGCTTCGTTTGCTGGTATTTGGCCGGCACGCAGACTCAGCGGAGGCGACTCTGCGAAAAGGGTTGCGCGACCTTCCCGTAGGGCTTCACGTATCAGGAGTGCTCCCCGAGAACGACGTGGAACGACTCCTGCGTTCATCCGATGTCCTGCTCTTCGTGCGAGGCCCCATCTCCAGCCGCAGAGGCAGCGCCATCGCAGGCATCGCTTGTGGCCTTCCGGTCATCGCATTTGCCGGCAACGAAACCGCTGCGCCAATAACCGACGCTGGAGTGGTTCTTGTTCCTGGAGAGAACAAGACTGCGTTGGGAGAGGCGCTGGTCCGTGTCTTGACCGATCGGGATTATCACGCGAGGCTGGCGGAACGTAGTCGAGCCGCGTACAAGAATCATTTCTCCTGGGATGCCATTGCGGTGCGCTACGCGTCGGTGCTAAAGGCACCGTTCGAAACCGGCGAGCCCTAGCCTTTACCAATTCTTGGCCAGCACGGCGATAATCTTCGCCAGCGCGTCGACATCCCGCGTATCGATCACCTCGCCCGGGGAGTGCGAGTAGCGCAGGGGCCAGCCGAGCGGGATGTCCACTGCGCCGAAACGCTGGAAGACGGCGCCGTCGTTGCCGCCGCCGGTAACGCCGTATTGCACGGGGATGTTGTTCTCGCGCGCGAGCCGGATCACTCGCTGGACGTATTCGCGTGGCGTGATGTTGGAATTGTCCACCGCGCGAATCACAAACCCTTTGCCGATTTCGGCGTCGGCAAAACGCTTCGATTCCAGCGGCGAATCCGAGCTGACGAACGTATCGATCGCAAAAACGAAGTCCGGCGTTTTCCCTTCTTTCGCCATGCGCTCCGCCACGGCCGCAGCGCCCTTCAGGCCAACTTCTTCTTCGGTGGACCACACAAAAGTGACGTCGCGCCCCGGCAAATCAAGACCGAGCGTCCTGACTGCTTCAATCAGTACCGCACAGCCCACGCGATCGTCAAAGCTACGGGCGTTCGCGCGCGTACCAAGCAGCGGGCGATATTGCTTCGGGATGGTGATCCAATCGCCTGCCTTGATGCCGAGCTTCTGCGTTTCTTCCGACGAGCGCGTACCCACATAAACATGCGCTGGCTCGTCGAGTCCTCTCGGGCCGTGCGGCCACTCGAAACCCGGCCTGTCCCAACCCTCAGGCAATTCCAGCACGCCGCCGGAAGTCGTTCCGTCGCCCTTATGAACCAGCACGACGTGCCCCAGAAAATACTCCGTGTAGCCGCCGCCAAGCACATCCACGAGCAACCGGCCGTCCGGCTCAAGGGACCGCACCTGATAACCAATCTCATCCATGTGCGCGACGAAGAGAATTTTCGGTGTCTTCGCTTCGGGCTTAGCGTCGCCAAGATGCAAGATCAGATTGCCGGCAGTATCGATTCGGGTCTCCACCTTCTTTTTTGGAGAGTACTTCGGATTCAGCCAAGCTTGGACTTTCTTGCGCACGGCGTCTTCGTGCCCGCTAGCTCCGTACGTCTCGACGAGATCTGGGAGTAGAGGTGGACCGCAGTCCCCGCAGCCGCCTCCGTGCCCACCGCCTAATCCTCCCATCGGAGCAGCGCCGGCCGCATACTGAAAGAGCAACTCAGTCAGCTCACCTACATCACGCATGCTCACCGTCTCAGCCGGCGTGACAGGGAAAAGAACTGGCAGGCTAAGCTGAGCGAAGCGCTCAGGAAATCCAGTCGGCGTCGTGTAGCCTGCGATACGCGGAGCAAGCGCGGCCTGCACGTTCAAGCGCCGATGGGCTCGGTCGCTCTGCTTCTCCAGTTCCAGGCCAAGACCACTCAACGGCGCCGAGGGATCGGCCACACCCAGCAAAATTCCAGTCCCAGGCTGCACGCGGCTACTTGCGGGAGCGCCGCCCGCCGGGCGTGCCTGCAACAAGCGGCCAACGTAGATCATCTCGTCAGGGTGAACCTCACGGAGCAAGCGCTCGAGCCCGCGTCCTCCAGTCCACTGCTGCGTCACAAACGCCACAGTAACGGTGCCGCGCAGCTTGGCCTTGTCCAGGCGCAGCTCTGTGAAGAGGTCAGTCAGGGCGACACATCCGAAGCGATCGCCAATTGCAGGAGCCGTATATTCGTCAGAGCCTAGGCGGTAATCCGTGCGATTCAGTGCGACCGGGTCAAGTAGTTCGACGCCCGCGGCATGAACCTCTTCGGTGCTCGACGCCCCGACGTCCACGTACATCTCATCGGGATGCGACATTTTGGGCATGTTCAATCGCAGTGTTTGCAAATGCACGGAAAGCCCGGCGAAAACGCCCGGCACTCGTTTTCCCGTTCGAGTGATCACCCAGACCGGCTGTGCAGAATGCAGCAAGTCAAACACAGGGTTCGGCGGCGCTTGCGGCAACCGCTGCACGCGCAAGTAGCCATCCGAAGTGATCCCGCTGATGACGTATCCCGGCTCGTCGATCGGCGTCACGAGAAGCTTGTGCGGTGCGCCGCTCCCCAGCGTGATGTAAAGGTTTCCGAGGTTATCCGTACGCGGAGAAAAGCTGTTCAACTTTTGCCGAATCTGGGCTGCCAATTCTTGTTCATACCCGCTGACCGCCGGAACTCTCAGTAATTCTTCCCAATCTTGAGAGGGAGTATCTTGCTGTGCCTGAGCTCGCGAAGGAATGCCGGCCATGCACAGACAACACGCGTAAAGTGCAAACCTTGCAAGGGTGTTTTTTCTCACGGCGATATTTCCCCCGGGTCGAGAGCAGCAATGCAAATTCCGAACAGGCTACGCCGTTACCTGCAGAGCGCTTCGATCAGCCCTTCTTTCTTTTTCTCAGCATAGGCCGTCAGTGCATCCAGCGAAGCGACGTATCCTCCCACCGCAGCGGCGGCGAGGAGCGCGAACGCTTTAGCGGGCAGCCAGCGGTCGCCGGTCCATCGCCCCAGCCCTAAGACCAGCGAGCTTATCCCAAAAAGCAAAATCTGCGCGCCGAACGCCACGAGCACAGCCATGCCCGATTGCCGCTGCCCGTGCACTTGGCCAAATGCCAACTTGCGCGGAAAACTTAACGACGACCAATTCGCGATGGAGAGCTGCCCCACTACGGTAAAAACAATGGCGGCGAGCGTCGCGGCAAAAATCGGCGCCAAAGGCAGGCGCACGCGATAGGAAAACGCGATGACGCACAGCACGAGTTCCGTCAGGATCAGACAAACCTGCACAAGATTTTTCCCCAGCATAACCTCGCGAAACCGCACCGGCGCGGTGAAGTACGTCTGCACGCCATTACCTTCGTACGCGAAACTGTTATAGGCCGGCGCCATTAAAATCAGAATGATGTACGCCACCAGTCCCGGAAAAAAAAACTCCGAGGAAAATCCTGTCTTCGACCCGGCAAACCGGAACGACGCCGCCTGAGAGATCAGTGCTAAAACCAGGATCGGCGGCAGAAAAAGCAGCAAAGCGGCAAAACCATTGCGCAGCAAGTAGCGAAACTCCTTGCGAATCACCGCTGCAACTTGTGGCGACAGCAAGCCAAGCGCGTCCGCGCGCGACTCCGGTTTGAGCTCGGCGCGTGTTATCGGCCGCTGCGGAGCCGGACTCTCGGCCAGTTCCTCGCCACGATACTGCGCCGCGAAACGCAGCCAAAGAAGAATGCCGAAAAAAACGGCATAGAGGCTGATGCCGCAGGCATCGAGTAACAGCCCTCGGAAATCCCCAAGCGAGGCAGACCCGACTCCGCGGCCCGCGAGGGACGCCGGAAAATACGCAAAATATGGGAGCAGACGCGCAGCCCACGGCGCTGCAGAGTTCTCGTAGCGGTTCAGCAATGGCCCGAGCAACTGCAAAGAAACCATCAGCAGAATGAAAGCCGCAAAGAAGATTTCGCGGCTTCGGCGCCGCGCCAGCAAGCGTTCCAGCCAGGAGCCAAGCAAGCGCTCCAGCGTGACATTGAACAGCACGAACGGAGCGGTCACAATCAGCAGTGCTGGCAACAAGGTGAGACTTGCCGCCGAGGCGCCAATGACGATCGAAAGCAGCCAGCACACGGCTGCCAAGCTGGTGAAATCCGCCAACCCGTACGCCAGCCCCATGATGTAGAAGGCGCCAAAGCTCAGCGGGAAGCGCAACAGTGTGCGGAACTCGAACGAAACTCCGAAGCCCGCCACGACGATGGGAAAGACCTGCCACCAGAGAAAAATGGCCCAGAACAGCAGCGCCAGCAAGCCGGCTTTGCCGGTGGAAGCAAAATCGTAAGCTCCCGCGAAAAAAGCAAAAGACAATCCCAGGACGACTGCGGCGGCGAACAGGCTGAGCACGATGAGCCCAATGAGGTCTAGGCGGCTCTGTTTTTTGCGCAGATTGTTGTGCAACAGGCGCCACCGCAATCCGGCGATCAAGCTGATTTGCTTCAAGATTCCAATCGGCTGCGCTACGTCAGCCACGAAAGCTCCTCGATCTGCGCTCTTTCCGCGCCGCTCTGGCCCACAATCGACAGGAAAATTTGCTCCAGTGTCGTCTTGTTGCCTTCTTTTCCGGCAATCCCCGCGCGCAATTCCTCGATGGAGCCCTGCGCCACCAGACGTCCCTGGTGAATGATTCCCACGTGACTGCACAAGCGCTCGACAATCTCCAGCACGTGCGAAGTGAGAAAAATGGTCACGCCTCGCGCCGTCATCCGGCCAAGCAGGGCCTTCAATGCCCCCGCCGCCAACGCATCCACGCCCTCGAACGGCTCATCCAGGAAAAGAATGCGCGGCGCGTGAATCACCGCCGCGGCCAGCGCCAGCTTTTTCTGCATACCGTGCGAATAATCCGCAATCATCGACTTCGGCCGGTCCGCAAGCTGCATAAACTCCAGCAGGTCGCCTGTGCGCTTGAGCGTCGTGGCTCGGTCCAGCCCGTACATGCGCCCGACAAAATGTAAGTACTCAACTCCAGTCAAACGCTCGAAAAGCCCCATGCCTTCCGGCACCACGCCAATCTGCCGCTTGACCTCCAGGGTGTGAGAAGAAAAATCCAGGCCTAGAAGCTGCATGCGTCCGGACGTCGGCGCCAGCAGTCCGGTCAGCATCTTGATGGTCGTGGATTTCCCCGCGCCGTTAGGTCCCAGAAAACCGAAAAATTGTCCCGCCGTCACCCGCAGATCGACATTGTCCACCGCAGTGAGAGCGCCGAAGCGCCGCACGAGCTTTTCCGTCACAATGGCCAAGTCGGTCATAGTATTTCCCCGGGGCTGATAAATTCCCAGCAAAACTCTAGCATGAACGCGCCGTGCCACAGGCGCGCCACGCGGCGCGCAAATCACACGGCTCACGAATACTTTTTCAGACGGGAGTTTTTTGCGGCGTGGACGCAACACCGGCAAGCTGCGGTTCTTTCGCCGGGAACGCTGCGAGCACCGCCGGCAACTCCACTCGAAAAACCGCGCCGCCTTGTTGCGAGTTGTAGCAAAGAATCTTTCCGGCGTGCTCCTGCAGGATGCCGAAGCAGATGCTCAAGCCCAGGCCCGTGCCTTTGCCAACAGGTTTTGTGGTGTAAAAGGGGTCGAACACGCGCTGCGGGTCCTTAATGCCCGGTCCCGTGTCGGAGAAAAGGATTACCACATTGCCGCGATCGCGTATGGTCTTGATGGTTAGCGCTCCGCCCTCGCTTGCTTCCATCGCGTCAATAGCGTTGTTGACGATGTTGAAGAATACCTGCAGCAGTTGATTGCCGTCTCCACGCACGCCCGGCAGTACGGATTCCAGTTGCAGCTCGATGCGCGACTTCGCAGAGCGCAAATCCAGCGCCCGCAGTTGCACCGCGTTGGTGACCACGGTGTTGATGTCCAACAACGTGCGCTCCGGTGGCACCTGCCGCGCAAATCTCAGCAGGTTCGCTACCAGTGTCTTCGTGCGGCGCGCCTGGTCGCGAATCTTTCCCGCGGTGGCGCGCGCCTTCTCCGGCAGTGTCGGATCATCCGCCAGCAGATCCGAGAAACCCAGAATCGCCGCCAACGGGTTGTTGATTTCATGCGCGGCGCCCGCCGCCAGCTGGCCGAGTGAAACAAGCTTTTCCGTCTGCACCATCTGCGCTTGCAGTCGCTGCAAGTTTTCGATGGACTGCTCCGACTTCGCCAGCAGCCGCGCACGATCGGCGTCCGCCATGTGCGTTCGCAGGAATACTATGAAGGCGATAGGCACCGAGGCGATCAGCGTGGTCATCAAGCGGAAATCCCGTACCTGCGGTGCATCGTGCTCGAAACGAAGCGTGAAAATCGCGAACAACGGCAACGATATGACCGCTGCCATGGCCAGCCGCGCGGCCCACCCACTTTCGCGTGGCTTGTCGTCGCCCTCAACCCCACTGTCCTGGGGACTGTCCAGTTCTGCGCGGTTCAGATAGGCAATCACTCCCGCCAACCCAAACCACAAAAACGATGAGATCAGCGGCAGATCGTACAGGTTCCCGGTCGAATACTTATTCAAGCTGATGCCCACGTTGATAACCAGGGAAGAAAGCATGTACATCGCCGCGCCGCCGAAGAGGTTGGCGTACACCACCCGCCACGCACCTCTGGCCTTTAGCCACAGCACGCCGAGTCCGATTACGATCACCATGTTCTGAATATTCGTGATCACGTCGAAGTTGTAGTTGTACTGTCCCGCCGAAGGCATGGCGTACATCCAGGGGAAAACAAAAAATGCGTAAACAAACGTCCACCAGGTGAGCAACAAGACGAAGTTCAAGTAGCCAAACTGCAGTCGCACTTCGCCGCGCTTGCGGTGCGGTTGCAGTGCCAGCGCCGCCATGATGGGAATGCCCTTAAGAAAGAAAATAATGTCGCCGTCATTGATGACCGGCATCGATTGTTGTTGGTACACCTCGTAGTATGTCCACTCAAACTGCCCGATCATCCACAGCGTGGAGCTCATCGCCAGCAGCATCCAGAAGATGTTGCGGCGCCAGTGCGGTGTGCCGGCGTTCAGCAGCAGCCCGGCATTGGCCAGCAGCGGGACGATACACTGCACAACGTTTCCAAAGGTGGAGACCGATTGGGGATGTCCGGCAAGCGCGATCGACACGAGCGCATAAATGCCCACCACTGCCAGCCAGACTCCTACCAGAGTTGCGATGATTCGGGAGGAAGACATACGTGTACTTCAAGGTATTTTAGAGGGGAAACTTACTTGCTGTTGTCCGCATTGCTTCGCGAATGGCCAAACGATAACTGCGCGCCTTATTTCCGCCGCGCGAAGCCTACTCCGGGCAAGCCGCGCCGCCGGCGATCCAGATCTTCATTTGCGCCACGGTCTCCGTGCGGGAAAGAGGCGGCAATGTCCGTCCGTCACCCGGGCTCCAGCCCCAGCCGACAAGGTCGTCGTTCGCTACGTGGTCGAGCAGGTTCTCCAGCGAGCGCCCGCCATTCTGCTTCGGATCCTTGATCTGCTTGCACAGTTCAGCCGCCGAACGCCCGGCAAACACCATCTTGTGCTCCGGTGACGGCAGCGACCATTTCGGGTTGCCTGGCGGCACGTGCGCGCCTGGAAGATTCGCGGTTTGATGGCACGTATCGCAGCGCATCGCCGTCACTCCGTGACCGTCCGCGCCGCGCTTCACGTTTTGCAAGTGCACATGGCTGTCATCTCCCTGCAAAGGAGCATCTCCCGCTGGATGACAGTTCTGGCATCGCGGAGAAGCTAGAACGCGATAAAACTCTAGAAACGCCGCGCGCGAGGCGGAGGCATCCGGCTTCGCGGCTGTTTGTGTTTGCGCGGTTAGAGAACACTCGAGCAGCGCCACAATGGCGATGCTTCCAAGAATTGCCAAACTACGGTGAAGGCTGAGGTTCCGGCGCGTCCCTGGCAAAGATGCTTCTCCATCGATCCTCGGCATGCTCATGATTTCGCCCCCGCATTTTCCGCCAAGTCGCTCGCGCGAATGGGCAGCCGACGAATGCGTTTGCCAGTAGCGGCAAAGATCGCATTGGTCAGGGCCGGAGCCACCGGCGGCACACCAGGCTCGCCCACTCCGGTCGGATTCGCGGTGCTCGGAACGATGTACACTTCAATTTTCGGCGACTCGAAAATTCGCAGCATCTGATAGTCGTGGAAATTGCTCTGCTCGACTTTGCCATCTTTTAGCGTAATCTCCGTTTTCAGCGCCGCGGTCAGTCCAAAAACGATTCCGCCTTCCATCTGCGCTTTCACGGTGTCCGGGTTAATCACCGTCCCGCAATCGACCGCGCACACCACGCGATGCACGCGCACCGCACCGTCTTTGGCTACCGACGCCTCCACCACCTGCGCCACGTAGCTGTCGAACGAAAAATGCCCGGCGATTCCCCGTCCTACTCCCGGGGGCAGCTTCGATCCCCAATTGGCCTTTTGCGCCGCAAGGTCCAGCACCGCCAGCATGCGCGGCTGATTCGCCAGCAATTTCCGCCGCAGCTCGTAGGGATCCTTTCCCCCAGCATGCGCCACTTCATCGAGAAACGCTTCCACGGAGAAGCCCGTGTGCGAATGGCCCACCGACCGCCACCATTGCACGGGCACGCCGATCTTAGGGCTATGCAAGTCCACTTGCAGATTGGGAATACCGTAAAGCAAATCCGCGGCGCCTTCCACGGAGGTGCCGTCCACGCCGTTCTTGACCATAAACGATTCGAACAGAGTCCCTTGCATAATCGATTGGCCAACGATCGTGTGCGTCCACGCGACCGGCTCGCCGTTCGCGTCCAGCCCCGCTGCAAAGCGGTCGTGCCACATCGGCCGGTACCAACCGCCCTTCAAGTCGTCTTCGCGCGTCCACACCACTTTCACCGGCGCCTTCGCGACCTTGGCCACGTGCACTGCTTCGCGTACAAAATCCGAAGCTGGATTCGCGCGCCGCCCAAATCCGCCGCCCAGCAGCGTGGTGTGAATCTGAACTTTCTCCGGAGGCAGCCCCGCCACCTGCGCCGCATTCGCGCGGTCCACCGTTTCGAACTGCGTTCCCGTCCAGATTTCGCAACTGTCCGCGCGCAGATCCACGACACAATTCAAAGGCTCCATCATTGCGTGCGCCAAATAGGGCACGTCATACTCGGCGGTAATCGTCTTCGCCGCCGTTTTCAATGCGTTCTCCGGATCGCCGGTCTTTTTCGCAACGACTCCCGGCGCTTTCGCCTGCTCCGCAAAATCGCGCAACATCTGCTCGGTCGACAACCCGGCATTCGGGCCCAAATCCCACTCAACTACCAGCTTGTCTCTTCCGACTTTCGCCGGCCAAAATCGCTCCGCGATCACTGCCACGCCGGACTCCACCTGCTCCACGGCCTTTACGCCCGGCACTTTCAGCGACTCGCTCGCGTCAAATTTGCCCACCCTCCCGCCAAATACCGGCGGCCGCGCCACCACCGCCGTAAGCATTCCCGGCAAGCTGACGTCCAGCCCAAACTGCGCGCTCCCGTTCGTTTTCGACGGCGTGTCCAGCCGCCGCGTGGGTTTCCCAATCAATGTGAAGCTCTTCGCGTCCTTCAACTTCACTTCCGCCGGCGGCGTAATTTGTGCCGCTGCATTTGCCAGCGAGCCATACGTTGCCCGCCGCCCCGTCGCGCGATGCAGCACCGTGCCATTCTCGACCTGGCAACTCGCCGCATCCACACTCCACTGCTGCGCCGCCGCTGTCACGAGCATCGTCCGCGCCAGCGCCCCCATTTTCCGATAGTGCTCCCACTCCCCGGGAGTAGTCGTGCTTCCGCCAGTCATTTGCATTCCAAACACTGGGTGGTTATAAACCTTGTCGACCGGCGCAGCCTCGACGCTAATCTTCGACCAGTCTGCCTCAAGCTCCTCGTTCAGCAGCATTGGCAGCGAGGTATAGACTCCTTGCCCCATCTCCGAGTGGCTGGAAATCACCGTAACGCTTTCATCCGTCCCAATCCGCACAAAAGCATTCAATGCGATCTGATTTTCCCCAGCGGCGGCTGTGTGCGCGCCCGCGCTGGGCACCGGCAGGTACCAGCTCACCAAAAGCCCGCCTCCCGCGGCCGCGCTCGTTTTGAGGAATTCCCGCCGTCCCATCATCGCCGGTGCGCTCATCTCGCCCTCCGTCCATCGCTCAATTCCGCCGCCCTGTGAATGGCTTGCCGGATGCGCGGGTAGGTTCCGCAGCGGCAGATATTGCCGCCCATCGCCTCATCGATGTCCTTGTCCGTCGGTTTGTGAATCTCGGCCAGCAGCACCGCCGCGCTCATAATCTGCCCAGACTGGCAGTAGCCGCATTGCGGCACATCCATCTCGATCCACGCCTTTTGCAAAGGATGCGTCAGATCGGCGGACAGACCCTCGATCGTCGTTACGTGCTTCCCCTCCGCTCGCGATACCGGGGCCACGCAAGAGCGGATCGCTTTTCCTTCCAGGTGCACGGTGCACGCTCCGCAGAGCGCCATCCCGCAACCAAATTTTGTTCCCGTCAATCCCAGCGACTCCCGCAGCACCCACAACAACGGAGTCGATGGATCGACGTCGACCTGCACAGCCTTCCCATTTACAAAGAAGTTGGTCATTAGCTGTTCTCCCCTAAGCGCGAATGGCAACCTTGGTTTCCCTTGGATGGTGGAACGCAAGCCAAGGTTACGTCGTGCGCGACCGGGCACTCAGACCCGCAAGAGCATAGCGCAAAACCAGGCTCTTTTCCGCTCACTAGATGCGTGAAACGTCCCCACTGTCTGGATATCTCATTGGCTGAACGCGCCGGGCGTGGCGATACCATTGCGCATCCGATCTGAGGGAGCAACCGTAGCATAATAGGAAGAGGTCCGAGCTTCGCGCCGCCCGAAAGGAACCAATATTGCTTCGCAAGTCCACTGATTTGACGTATGTGGATGTGACGCCAAAGTCAGTCTACTTGGACCGCCGCAAATTCCTGCGCGGCGTGGGCATCGCAGGGCTTGCGGCCCTCGCCGGCAAGCGTCTGCTCGATCTCGCGGCTCCCTTGCGGAGCGTTTACGCTGGCACGAAGCTGACCACCATCAAAGGTCCCTTCAGCACCGACGAAAAAATCAATTCTTTCAACGACGTAACGCATTACAACAATTTTTATGAATTCGGCGTGGACAAAGACCAGCCCGCCAAGAATTCCCAGCGCTTTGTCACCTCGCCCTGGACCGTTTCCGTGGGCGGCGAGGTCAAGAAGTCGCGTAAGTTCTCGATGGACGAAATCCTCAAGCTCGCTCCTCTCGAAGAGCGCATTTACCGCCATCGCTGCGTCGAGGGTTGGTCCATCGTGGTTCCCTGGATCGGCTTTTCCTTCAGCACGTTGGCGAATCTCGTCGAGCCCACACCGAAGGCGCGCTTCGTCGCCTTCGAAAGCTATTACGATCCCGGCCAGATGCCGCTCGCAAGGTATGCCGGGCTTGAGTTTCCGTACGTCGAAGGCCTGCGCCTTGACGAAGCCATGCACCCGCTCACGCTTCTCTGCGTCGGTATGTACGGTGAAACGCTACCCAATCAGGACGGCGCGCCGGTGCGCATGATCGTGCCGTGGAAATACGGATTCAAGAGCATTAAGTCGCTGGTGAAAATTCGCTTCGTCAAGGACCAACCGCCGACTACCTGGAACATCTCGGCTGCCCGGGAGTACGGCTTCTATTCCAACGTGAATCCCGAAGTCGATCATCCCCGCTGGAGCCAGGCCCGCGAGCGCCGCCTCCCCGAATTCTTCAAATCGCACAAGACTTTGATGTTCAACGGCTACGTCGATCAAGTCGCCAGCCTGTACACCGGCATGGATCTGCGCAAGAATTACTAGGCGGGAATCGCTGCGTGCATACATTCCTCGTCAGCAAGTGGACCAAAGCCGCTCTGTTCCTCTTGTGCTTCGGTCCGCTCGCCGCCATCGTCTGGCCATTCGTTCGCCACTACACCATCCCAAATCCGCTGGAGTTCATCCAGCACGCCACCGGCGACTGGACCCTGCGTTTTCTTGTATTCACGCTCACCATCACGCCGCTGCGCCAGCTTCTGCGCCTCCCCGAGCTGATCCGCTTCCGCCGCATGCTCGGCCTCTTCGCCTTCTTCTACGCGTGCCTGCACTTCACCACCTACCTTTGGTTCGACAAACTTTTCGATGCCCACGAAATCTGGAAGGACGTTTACAAGCGCCCCTTCATCACCGTGGGCTTTCTCGCCTTCACCCTGCTCATTCCTCTAGCAATTACTTCCACCGCTGGCTGGATTCGCCGTCTCGGCGGCCGCCGCTGGCGCATACTCCACCGCGCCATTTACATCAGCGCCGTCTGTGGAGTCATTCATTACTACTGGCAGGTGAAATCCGCGGTGATTCGTCCGCTGTTCTACGGGGCTATGGTGGGGTTGCTACTGGCGTGGCGGGTCGGTGAATGGCTTTTGCGACGCCGGCGAACGGCTCTCGCCAACGCCATGCGACAACAAACTCCCGTCAACGCTTCCCAGTGACTTTGCTGATTAGTTCGGTTCGCTGGCTGGCGGGGCATCCTCAAGGTCCAGCCCCCAAAAGCGCGGCGCGGGCGTAAGAAACTCCACTCCCACGCGCTGCCGGTCCGCCGGCTCCCCTAAATAGACGACGCGGCATTCCTGCTCTTCCTGCGTCTCCGGGTGCGTCAGCACGAGCATCTCACCGTCGTCAATCTCGTGCTTCAGCAGGATCAGCGCCCCGTGCGTATTCACCACCACGGTTTCGCATGTTTCGCGAAACTTCCGTCCGTTGTGTCCGCGCCCGCGCGCCTGCAATCTCATTTTCAAGAAAGCTCGTCCGCTGCGTCGCCGTGATTTGGAAGCCACTGTGTCCATGCTTCCATGTTCCGGCCCGCCGCAAACCCCCGTCAATTGCCCGACAGTTCAGATGTTCCCCACTCGCAACCCTGTTTCTCTCCGCGACCTCTGTGCTCTGACCTCTGTGTTCTCTGTGTTAAACCTCTTTCCGTCCGTCGCTCCAGATAATCACGCCGCCATCCCAATCCGTCGAATCAAATCCTCCTGCTCCGCCCTGCTCTCTGCGCCAATCGTAAACGCATCCAGCAGCCCCAGCCCGAGCGCAAATTTCAGCGCCTCATCCTGCCGCTCGCGCATACTTCCCTGACCCAAAATTTTCATCCCCACAATTCCCTTCCCAGCCGCCTTCATTTCCCGCATCACGCTCACCACCGTCTGCGGATCCGCGTCCATCAACGTTCCAATCGGATTGATGCGCACCAAATGCACCTGCACCCACGGAGACTTCGTCGCCGTCCGCAGCGCTTCAATCGAGTGGCACGAGCATCCATGCGCCCGAATCGTCCCCTTCTGCCTGGCCTCCTCGAAAACGTCCATCACTCCGCGATACCGTTCCGTCCAGTCGCCCTCCGTCAAACAATGCATCAAGCAAATGTCCAGATAATCCGTTCCCAATTCTTGCCTAAATCGCTCGATGTCCGCGCGCGCCGTCGCCGCATCGCGCGCCCAAGTCTTCGTCAGCACCGTCACCTTGTCGCGCGGCACATGCTTCAGCGCCTCCGCCACATGCGGATGGCTCCCATACGAATCCGCCGCGTCAAAAAATCGCAGCCCATGCTCGTACCCATTCAGCAGCAGATCGGAGAGCCCCTTGACCCCCAGCGCCGTTTGATGCGAGTGATGCCCCGATCCCACGGTTCCTGTCCCCATCGCCAGCAAGCTCGTCTGAATCCCCGTCTTCCCGATGGTCGCCGTCTCATTCGCCACAAACTTGCGCGGCAGCGCCGGCAGAGCCGCCAGCCTCGCTTCAGCCGACTTCGCTCCATCTGTCACTCCGAGCGAAGCGAGGAACCTGCTTTTTGCCCCCAGCGCCGTAGAGCCTAGCCAAGCAGCTCCCATTCCGCCAGCCGCATGCCGCATGAATTCTCTGCGCTTCATGACTCCCCCTCTCTGCTTCTCAGGCCCGCGCCACTACCCAGTTTGGACGCCCCACCTCGCCTCTCGGTTATCACCGTACCGCACTCCCGAGACGCCCTCCAAGTGATTTAGCACGCCCCAGCAATCGATCAACGTTCGCCTGCGTCCATCTCTCCCAAAACGAAGCATTGCCCTCCCAACGACCTGTCACCGCTCAATTTTCCAATTCTGTCGAGTGAAGTCGTACTTGACCACCGGCGGCCAGTCCGGCCCACGCATTCCATACAAACCTCGCATCGCCAATCGATACCACAAGCCCCGCACCTTCGGAATCGGCTTCACCGCTTCGCTGATCCACCGAAACGCCTTCAGCGCCGCTCTCCTGCGCCCATCCAAGCCCTCCACTCCGCGCGCCGCTATCTCATCGCAATTTCGATTGTAGCGCTCCATGTTGCTCGAGCTGAGCGCACCCTCATGCCGCCTGTATCCCGCAATCAGTGCATCCACGGAATACAATTTTGCATGCCGGAAAAAGCGCACCCACAACTCGAAATCCCCCTCTGCGCGGTACTCCGTGCTCAACCTTCCTCCCGCGTGTTCCCACAAACTTCGCCGCCAAAACGTCGACTCCTGCTGAATGTATTTGTTCGCTCCCGCTAGGAAACGGTATTGTGACCAGTGCGGCACCTCTCCAACCTTGATGGTTAACCCCTCCGGACTAAAACCCGTCGGCCTCCCAGTTATCCATTCCAGTTCGCGAAGCGTTGCAAAGACGCTGCCCACGACGAACAGCCCTCGCGTGTGCAGTTGGTCGCTCGAATTCAGCCACCCCATGATTTCGCCAGTCGACCTCGCAAACCCCGCGTTCAGCGCCGCAAACAACCCTTGGTTCGCCTGGCTGAACCAGCAGCTCAGCTCCCGTTCATACTTCCGGATGATCTCTACCGTCCCATCGGTCGACCCGTCATCCACCACGATGTACTCCAGGTTCGGATACCCCTGGTGGACGATCGACCGTATCGTCGCCTCCAGGTACTCCTCCCCGTTGTACACCGCCGTCACCAGCGTTATCTTCGGCCAAGCTGGCTTTTTGGGTTTTCGTTCAACCAGTTCAACGTCGGACTCCGCAAGGACAGCAGGCTCTCGCTCCGCCGGCGAATACACTTCGCCTTCAGAAGAAATCGCGCCCTTCGAAGGAGTCATGGCTGGACAGGCCTCCCTCTTTCCTATTCGTTTGTTTTAGCTATTAGTTAATCTAGCTTTTGAAGCGCGATGGTATTAAACGATTCAATTAAATGTCAATCTTATTTATTATTTACTTCTCGGAGGAGTCTTCGCGAAGGCGTGGAGCCGTCACATCGTCTCCAAACAGCTGCCGTCGATAACGCCCTAGCTGCCGCTCAGCGTACCAATCCCGAAGTTTGTAGAAGTGCTGAGGCGGCAGAAGCAGCGTCGCGGCACCCACGATAAGATATTTAAATAGCCGATAACCAGCGCTGGGATTCTTGAATGACGCGTGGAAAGCTTCCATCTCCGTTTGGAACGCCTCCAGGCGGCTGCCTCCAAACGTGTGCAAGCGCCATCGTTTGGCGTCGAGCCACGTGCCGCTTAGCAGCATGGAAGCCGACTCCGAAGGAACGCCCAACTCGATCAGCATTCTGTACACGTGAGCATGCACGAGCTCCGTCATCTCGTACTTGCGGCGCAGCCTCTCCGCATTCTTTGGCTCGATCGCATACAAGTTTTGCGCGTGATAGCGGTAATAGAAGAGCGGCTCCTCCAGCACCAGCGTCCCCATCGCCATCGCCGCCGCCTGAATGGCCGTATCCGCCATGAATACCATCTCCTCAGCCAGCGGCATGATCCGCTGGAGCACCTTTCGCCGCACCGTCAGCGCGCCCATCAGAAGAAATCGCCACGCTGGAATTGCCGCCTGCGTCGACTCCGCAGTCGCTAGGTTTATAACCTGCCTCGCCGCCGGCGCTCGTACCTTCCTCTCCTTCGTCTTCTCGTGAAACTCGTAATATCCGTGCCCAATCGCCGACACTTCAGGGTTCTTCTCCAGAGCCTCCACCACCGTCGTCAGTTTCCCCTTCGCCCACCAATCATCCCCGTCCAAAATCGCCACGATCTGTCCACACGACGCCGCGAACCCCGCATTGAAAGCCGATGCTTGCCCGCCATTTTTCTTGCGCACTAGCTTCACCCGGAGTCCGAATTTCTCCACCACCGACGCCGTCCCGTCTGTCGAGCCATCATCCACCACCACGATTTCAAGCTCCGCGGCCGACAACCCCTGTTCCAAGACACTAATGAGCGCCTGCTCGATATACTTCTCGTGGTTGTACGTATCCACCAGCGCCGTAACGAGAGCTTTGCTCATTGCTCTTCCTTGCTCTCAGTCACGCCTTTCGATCTCAAGCCAAGAGCGGTCCGAATCGGTCGGGTGATGTCCAGCAAGAAATGCCACGCCGGAAGCCATAACTTGTAAGTTAGAATTTGCAATAACTCGCCGGTCCGGCTCTTTAGTTCCGCCCATCCGCGTCCTAAATTTGGCCTCAGTCCGCCAGCATCTAAGATCAGCGTCGCGTGCGCAATCGTCCGCAGATGACCACGTCCGCCGGCCAATCCGAGGTTTCGCCGCGCATCCTCGCCCCGGAGTCTGGCCACGTGCCCCTGAGGATCCTCGTAACCATGATTTTGATGCACGGCGAGAACTGTGCGGGAAGCATCGACAACAGGGTGCTTCTGCAACGCCTTCCAGACTGTGAAGTTATCCCAGCACGGCCGTCCGACGACCATAGGGGGCATGTCTGAACCAAATAGGCCGCGGGAAAAAACAAAATAGTCAATCCACCATTCATCTCTTTGGTTGTTCGCGGACAAAGCGGCCCGGCGCGTTTGCTCCTGCCAGCTCGGGTTTGAAAAATCAATCGGCTCAACTATGTCGCTGTCCCAACGGCGACCGACAATTAGGAATTGTGGGCACACAATCCTGACTTGCTCAACCGCTCTACAAAAATCTGCCGTCAAAATCATGTCGCAATTGGCATAGCAGAGAACATTATGGCGCCCGATTTGCTCGGCCCGCGCAAACATAAAATTCACGTACGGCAGCTTTTGTTTAAAACGTTCCACGTACGGCTCATGGCGCAGACCGTAGTCCGCGGATACCTGTGAGGCACCTTCCTCGTCTCCGAAGAGGATAACCTCCACCCTGGAATGAAGCATCTTCCAGCTTTGCAGAGCGTTCCGCTGGATGATGGCGTTGTGGCCTTTAAACGGTTTCGCAGTGGTAAAAAACGTCAGCACGCCTGACCCACACGGGATAAAATCTCGCCGAGCGCTTCTTTCGGGAGTGCGACGAGATTGGCCTGAAAGGTCTGACGCGCGCTCTCAAGCGGAATAAGCCTGGCGTCGTTGCTTAACCCAAACCAGGCGTAGTCGAGTTTGTCAAGGGCAAGCACTATTTCGCGCGCCGGATAACCCCAGGGCTCCGTGCGACGGTCCTCTACCTCGGCGAGTATAACGGGCCGAGGCTGACTCGTCAGGAGCCGCATAGACCCCGCCAGGATGTCGCGCTCAGCGCCTTCGGCGTCTAACTTTATGAAATCAACGCAGCCGATCCCATTGGCGCTCAACCATCTATCTAGGCGACATATATGAACACGCTGTTTCGTTGTTTGTTGCGGAGCGTCGGGCGGCCGCAAGCTGTTATGACCCGCGTACTCGCGCGCAGCCACATAGAGGTCTGCGTAACCGTCTTCTTGGCCCAATCCGGCACGAACGACAGTGACGTTGGTGCCCAGGTTGAGTGCCAAGTGCAAGTATAGTGCTCGACGCTCGCGGGGAGATGGCTCAAAAGCGAACACCCTTCCTGACCGGCCCACGCGTTTCGACATAAGAAGCGTGTAAAAGCCGTGGTGTGCCCCTATGTCAATGACTGTCATCCCGGGCCTCAGAAAACGCTGAACAAAGACGCGCTCGGCACGCTCGAACCCGTCGTAGCTGAGGGTCGAACTTAGATAATCATGTCGGGCTATCCACCAAGCTCCGAAAGGTAGCCTTACGGGAAAAGGGACTTTGGGAAGCACACGTTTCCAGTGGACGTACAGCGAGCGAGATTTGTCATGTAAGGGCTTCCGGAGAAACCGCAAGAAACGGGGCAAGGCGCTCATAGTCTCGGACCCGTTCATTTCTGTCATTCGAATCGCTCGACACTGCGCAAAATTGAAAACTCGCTCGGAATGTTCAACAGCCCTGCCCATTCATCTCTCGGGTGAGTCACCGGGTCGGTGGCCACTATCATCTCTGGCAGGCACTCCCAGGCGTCGATTTCTTCCTCGTCTTCGTACAAACTCACAACCCATCCATAAGGACCGGGACGAAGCGGCAGCAGCGGAAACGTATAGGTGAAGGCATGCCGCCCCGGCTGGAGGTCGACACCGTCCTTCGCCCATCCCCACATCAACTGTCGGTCCTGCGTGAATAACGCAATTCCGTGGTGCCCATTCCGAATCGCTTCCCTCACTTCAATCGTAAACCTAACGGTCGTCGGCGCAACCTTCCTCAAGACATTCGGGTCGGTCCCCTTAGGCTCAACAATCTCCCACCTCAGGAAGCGTCCTTTGGCGGCGGGGCGATCCGCGGCATTTCCGAAGTGACCATTCCGATCGCCACGCGCCATTGCTGATTCGTAGGCAGATACGACCTCATGCGTCGTCCCCGACTGCCGAATGGTGCCGCCATCCACCCACGCTACGCGCTCGCACAGTCGCCGGATCTGATTCAACTGGTGGCTTACCAGCACCACCGTCCGCCCGCCCTTGGCCACTTCTCCCATCTTCCCCAGGCACTTTTTCTGAAAATTGATGTCTCCCACCGCCAGCACTTCATCCACCAGCAAAATCTCCGGCTCCAGGTGCGCCGCCACCGAGAACGCCAGCCGCACGTACATCCCGCTCGAATAATGCTTTACCGGCGTTTCGATGAACTTCTCGATCTCCGCAAATGCCACAATCTCGTCGAACTTCCGGTCGATCTCCCGCTTGCTCATCCCCAAAATTGACCCGCTCAGGTACGTATTTTCCCGCCCCGTCAATTCGGGATGAAATCCCGTCCCCACCTCCAGCAAGCTCCGTACCTTGCCGCGTATCTCCGCCCAGCCCTCCGTGGGTCGCGTTATGCGCGACAATATCTTCAGCAGTGTCGTTTTCCCCGCGCCGTTCCGCCCGATCAGCCCCAGCACTTCGCCTTCTTTTACTTCCAGCGACACATCCTTCAGTGCCCAAAACATCTCCGGCCTTGCGCCACGCAGCGCTCGCCACGGCGACCTCGCAAACTCCTCCAAAACATGCCGCAGCCCCGCTTCGACGCGCACCCCTCGCCGGTACCGTTTCCCCAACCCCTCCGCATGGATCACCGTCGTCATCTCGACGCCTCATCTTTTCAACCGATTGCGCCCGCGTCAAGCCTCAGCGCCTGCAATCCGCCGCCAACGGCCACGCGCACAAATTTCACCATGCGCTTGGTCAGTGACACGGCGCTTGGTCAGTGACACGGATAGATGCTCAGCAACGAATCGAAAAGTAGACTAAGAATTATGCGTGGCGGGGCCGTTCGCGTGAGTCGAATTTGCCGAACGAAATCGGAAATACCGATGGTCGCAGTCTTCGCATCGGAACGGACTAATGAGGAAAAGCGCGCACAGGATTCTTTCCATCGCGCCTCTTCTCCGGGACTTGCGCACCGAATTACCGTAGCACTGTGGACAGATATTCTTTTCGCCAAGTTGTATGAAACCCATAAAGCCGCCTTCATTTGGCGCAGCAAATGACCGGGCGGTTGCTGTCACCGGGGGCATATAAATTACGCTTGTACTGTGATGCAGGAAATACACGAAAGTCTGTATTTGACTATGAGGCAATTTCTGCCGCCACCTCAAGAAATCGCTTGACAACCGATATACCTATATGATAATCTCCGTCATGTTACCTCGACAGATAACCTCGTCCCGTTCTTGTCGATCACGGATAAGTCCCTTTAGAATCAACACTTGCAAAAGTGTATCAAAACAAAGGACTTTAACTTCCTCTAGAATGAACACTTACAAAAAACAGGGAGGGGGGTACCTCGCAAACGTCGGCTAGGCATCAGCAACTTCCCTGCTGCAACTCAGGCAACGCCCGTTGTATGCACCACGTGGCGCCTCTATCCCCTGTCGCCTCAGTCGATTGCGCATACTTCCCGTCACCACGGGGGTGTACCCCCCTTCCTTCTCTTTCCCGGCCTTCCGACGCGCGCCTTCCGCATCCCGAGTGCCTCTCCGGGACCTTGCGACGTTCAGCTCCTCAAACGCGATCTGCGATGTTCGTCTCCATGCGCTGGAAGAAGAACAGTCCGCCGATCAGCACCACCCCCACACCGACCGCCGACGCGGCCATCGCAATTCCCGGCGGCTGCCCGTGTCCTGTCAGCGCCCACCGGAATCCATCAATCACGCCCGCCATGGGATTCAGCCCATACAGCCAGCGCCAGCGCTCCGGCACCAGCGAGCTCGGATACGCCACCGGTGACGCCAGCATCCAGAACTGCACCACGAACGGCATCACCGCCCGCACGTCGCGGTACAAAGCGTTCAGCGCCGAAGTCCACAGCCCAACGCCAAGCGCCGTGAGCACCGCCAGCACAATCAACACCGGCAGCAGCAGCACCGTCGCCGGCGGATGGATTCCAAACGACAGCGTCAGCACCACCATCACCACCAGGCCAATCGCGAAATCCACCAGTCCCGAAAACACCGCAGCCACTGGCAGGATCAGCCGCGGAAAATACACTTTCGTGATCACGTTTTGGTTGTCCACCACGATATTCGTGCAGTTGGCGAGCGCCTGCGAAAAATACGCCCATGGCACCAGCGCCGCGAAATAAAACACCGGATAAGGCAGTCCCTGCGAAGGCAGTTTCGCCAGGCGCCCGAAAAAAATCGTGAACACGCCCATGGTCATTAGCGGCTGCAGCACCACCCACAAAACTCCGATGGCCGTCTGCTTGTAGCGGATCTTGATATCGCGCATCGCGAAAAAATACAGCAGCTCGCGATACTCCCAGACTTCCGCGAGGCGCAACTCCAGCCACCCGCGCGGCGGCTCGATGCGCACCACCGCGGGCGCGCTCGCATGCACCGGTAGCGGCGCGGCGGATTGCGGGGGCGCGGTAAGCGTAGCCATCAAATTATTCGCAGCATCATTTTAGAGAGGGCTGGTGGAACGCTAATTAGATTACCAGAGATTTCGCGCGCCGCAGCGGAGTCCTGCAAGCCGCTCCTTCCGCGATCCGCGACGCGAAAAGCTTTAGGGAGTGAGCTGTTTTTTCATCTGGTCGATGTCGCGATCCTCGATTTGGCGCATCAGTTCATGGCGATGAAAAAGATAATTCTCCAAATGCGCGGCTATCTGCCGTGGCACCACCTGGAACTGGTTGCGAATCATTGCGCTCCAGGAAATCGGCCCGCGCGGAGGAATTAAGTGCGCGCCCCACTGAAACATAAATGCCGCGTTCCAGAGCATGAACGCGGCAAGGACGAGGGAGGCAGTGGCAACGGCTGCGCGTTGGCTGCGCAACAGCGCGGACGCACGCTCCAGCAAAACACCGAGTCCAAGGATAAATAGCGGCGTCAGCGAAACGAAAAAGCGGTTGCCGAAGGAAGAGATGCCGGCCCAGTCCGGATAGCACGCGATAAAAACGTAGAAAGCCAGCGCGGCGGCCAGCAACGGGGTGCCCACGCGCGGCTCGCGCCATTTAAACAAAATGAGACCTGTAGTGGCTAACAAAAGTAGCGGCGTCCAAGAAAACAAACCGTGTTCAGAGGAAAAGAGCACGGCAAGAAAATACGGCGAGCGCCACGACCAGTTTTGCACTGAGGCGTAACCGGACTCGAACAGACTGCCGTAAATGACGTAGCGAGTAACAAATGTGGGAAGCAAGCCGAGCAGCGTGACGGCAACGAACAGCAAGTGCTTGGCGAGAAGTTGCGGGGCAGCGGCTTTGCCAGCAGCGCCGAGGCGAAAAGCCGCCGCGTATTCGCGAAGCGCCTCGACCACAAGAACCATCAGCAGCATGGCGTTGGCGTAATACACATTGAGCATCAAGCCCGCGATCAGCGCGAGGACGCACCACTGGCGGAACGTGCGCCGCTCGCGCGTTTTGTGCCAATAAAAAACAAACAGCGAAACTGCAAAAGCGGAATGCGCGTGCGACCAGGCGGGATTGAAGTACATGTACACCGGAAGCGAGCTGGCCCACCAAATCGCAACCGTGGCGAGAAAGGCCCACAGATCGCCGGCATACTGGCGTGCCAGGCGAAACGCCAGCAGCAGCCCGAGGAATCCCCAGAACGCGGTGCCAAAAGCCATGGCTAGGCGGTATGGAGCGGAGAATCCGTCCGCGGCTACCTGCGAGCCGAGGACGCGCGCCAGCAATACGCCGCCGTCTGTCAGCAACAAGAAGGGCGCCCACAGCATTGCCGGGCCAACGGTAAAGTGATTCTCGAGATGGCCGGTCCGCGTCCGAAACATCTGTTTGGGCTGGCCATGCTCATCGAGGCGCGCTTCGCGAAAGCTTGTGTTCGCCGCTATGTAGTCGCGTTCGAAGTTGAAACTGTGATCGATCAGCGGCGCTCGTGCAAAAGCGTAGTAGCCGACGCCATCGCCGCGCACCCACGGATTCAAAAGCGCAAGCGAGAGGAGAAACAAGAATAGAAGCCGGCGCTCCACATTGCGCGTCTGCGTAAGTGGCGTGCTCAGAGATTGACTTTGCACGAAGAAGACATCCGTTGCTGCACGCATTTTACCCGCTCGAGGATGCCCGCGACCAGTTCATCGCAAAGGACACCGGGAATTAAGGAGGACAACTGTTTTGCGACAATCTACTATACTCTAGAATGAATACACAAGTGAATAAACTAGGCGGAAGTAGGTCAGGCCGGCAAAGTGGAGCGAATCCTGCGATTATGAATTTGAGGCGACGCCCGAAGGCGGATAGAATACGTCCCGGTGAGGGGGACTATGAACGGGCGTGGACTTCCTTGGTGTCGGAGAGCAAAGAAACTCGTCATTGCGTGTGTGGCACTCGTCCTGTTGATGAGCCTTCAGAATTCAACGGCCAAGCAGCAGGGTGAGGCAGACGGTGCAGCGGCGGCGGCGGAGCGCGGGCGCAAGCAGTTCGAACAGTCGTGCGGATTTTGTCATGGCGCGGATGCCACGGGAGCGCGCGGGCCGGATTTGTTGCGCTCGCCGCTGGTGGCGCATGACGTGAAGGGCGACCAGATCGGCCCAGTGATACATGAGGGCCGCCCGGACAAGGGCATGCCGGCGATGGCGCTAACCGAGGCGCAAGTTCTGGACATTGCTGCGTTTCTGCACGCGCGAGCCGCGGAAGCCATGCATTCAGCGAGAGTACCGAAGGTTTATGCAATCGAGAAATTGCTTACAGGAAACGCGGAGGCAGGGAAAACATTTTTTAATGGAGCCGGCGGCTGCAATAAGTGTCACTCACCTACTGGCGATTTGGCCGGCATAGCCGCCAAGCACTCGCCCATCGATCTCCAAGCGCAAATGCTTTATCCCGGAGGCAAACACACCACGGCGGTGGTAACACTACCTTCCGGCGAACAAGTCAAAGGTTCCGTGGAGCACGCGGATGATTTTGTGATTGCAGTGCGCGATGAAACTGGCTGGTATCGCTCTTTCCGGCGCGATAGGGTCAAGGTGGAATTGCAGGATGGGCTTGCGGGGCATCGCGAACTGCTGAACACGCTCAGGCAAGCGGACGTCCACAACGTTTTTGCGTACCTCGAAACATTGAAGTAACAAACAGGAAAGAACATAGGAGAGGGAATGCTTTCTCAATTCTGTGGAGCCGTGAGGCGGGCGCTCCGAAGGCCGGCGCGAACAATTTCAATGATGCCGACGAAAAGCCTTAAGCCTATAGGCGTGAGCTACACTCGCGCGGGTAACGAGAGAGCAGGTACGGCGATCTTGCTGCTGATTTTCGGCCTGAGCTTGCATGTGCCGTTCGCAGCGGCTCAAGGGCTCGACGCCGCGGCTCTGCTGAAACCCGCGACAGACACTTGGCCGACCTACAACGGCGATTACTCGGGAAAACGCTATAGCACGCTGAATCAGATCAACGCGGGCAACATCAATTCGCTTACGCTTGCTTGGGCTTTCAACACGCACAGCACGGCGATCAAGTCGACGCCGCTGCAGGTGAACGGTATTCTCTATTTCTCGACGCCCGACAATGTGTGGGCGATTGATGCGCGCTTTGGGCGCCAGATTTGGCACTACGAACGCAAGTCCGAAGGTGATCATATCGGGCATCGCGGATTGGGGATGTATAAGAACTGGCTGTATTTCACGACGCCGGACGCGCACTTACTCTGCCTGGACGCGAAGGATGGCAAACTGCGTTGGGACGTGGAACTCGCGGACGTGAAGCTCGGCTACTTTTCGACGATGGCGCCGCTAGTGATTCGCGACCACGTGATCGTCGGAGTCTCCGGCGACATCACCGATGTTCGGGGTTTCCTCAAGTCCATTGATCCGGAAACAGGAAGCACGCAGTGGACCTGGTACAGCGATCCCGATCCCGGCCAACCAGGCTCGGAGACATGGCCGAAAGACAGCGATGCGATGTTGCACGGCGGCGGCATGACGTGGATGACCGGAACGTACGATGCGGAATTGAATTTGCTTTACTGGGGTACGGGCAATCCCAACCCTGTGATGGCCGGCGAGGGGCGCCCGGGCGATAACCTTTATACGTGCTCGATTGTGGCGTTGAACCCGGAGACTGGAAAGCTGGTGTGGCATTTCCAACCCTCGCCGCATGACGTGCATGATTGGGATGCGGTGGAGACGCCGATTTTGTTTGACGCCGAATTCAAGGGCAAGCCGCGCAAGCTGCTCGCACAGGCCAGCCGCAACGGGTTCTACTTTCTGCTGGATCGCACGAATGGACAGTATCTAGCAGGGGCGCCGTTCATCGACCAAACGTGGGCCACGGGACTTGACGTGCACGGACGACCGATTGCCAAACCAGACTCGGCGCCGAGCCCTGACGGCACGCTGATCACGCCTGGTTCGGATGGATCCACGAACTGGATGGCCCCGAGCTTTGATCCGCAGACGAATTTGTTCTACGTGACTGCGCGGCGCATCTTTAGCATTTACTATCTGACGGTGACCGGGAAAGCGGAAGGGTGGGGAGGACGGGACCGCAACCTGTGGGCGAACTCGACAATACGCGCGCTCGACTATCGCACAGGCAAGGTGATCTGGAACCACGAAACCGGCGAAGGGGAAAGTGGCGCGGGAATCCTTACCACCGCCGGCCATGTTCTTTTCAGCGCCGATACTTCGGGGAATCTGCTGGCTCTTGATCCCGCGACGGGCAAGACTCTGTGGCACTTGAATGCGGGGGGGCACATGACCGCATCGCCGATGACTTATCAACTCGACGGACGGCAGTACCTCATTGCCGCTGTTCAAGACGTGCTCTACGCTTTCGCACTGCCGGAAAACGCGACGACGAAACAATCGGCTGATGTCACCCATTCCGAACACTCTGCAAATTAGCTGCAATAAGTTCCACTCGGAGGTCAAGATGCGCACTCGATTTGTATTGCTAGTGCTTGCGACGACGGTTGTGTCGCTGGCGGCGACGTCGCCCGACACGCGGGAGATCACCGAGCCGAGGAAAATCACGTCGGCGGAAGTGACGGGAGCAGCCGCCGTGCCCATTGACGATCTCTATTACACACGAGCGACTGGGGGCGGCGCCTGGTCGCCAGACGGAAAAGAAATCGTGTTCTCTTCGAATTTCACCGGACGGTTCAATCTCTGGAAGGTGAGTTCCTCCGGCGGATGGCCGATTCAACTCAGTCAGTCGGATGACCGGCAGGGCGGTGCTATGTGGTCACCGGACGGAAAGTGGATCCTGTATCAATCCGACCGCGGCGGAGCGGAAATCTATGATCTGTTCGCGATTCCCAGCGGAGGTGGTAAGGCAGTTAATCTGACGAAGACCGACGATATTTCGGAGACGTCGCCGGTCTGGTCGCTGGACGGGACGCAACTTGCCATCTCTTACAAAAAGAAATTTGCGCCAGTAACCGACGTCGCGGTGATGGATTGGAGCACGCGGGCAGTGCGGAATCTGACGAACGAAACAACACCCGATCATCTCTGGTCGGGGCATCTTTGGAGCCCGGACGGAAAAGCTGTGTATGCGACGCGGATCAATGCGGGTTTTACAGACGCCAGTGTGTACCGGATTGACGCAGCGACCGGACAAAGAGAGGAATTGACGCCGCATGAGGGGCAGAGTCGCACGAGTGTCTCGGCGGTCTCGCCGGACGGGAAAACGCTGCTGGTGACGGCGGACCGCCCTGGGGGATACCCGAACGTGGGGCTGTTGGATGCGGCAACGAAGAAGTTGACGTGGGTGACGGACCTGAAATGGGAAGCGGACGCGGGAGAATTTTCACCGGATGGAAAGTGGTTTACGTATGCGGTGAACGAAGACGGGCGCACGGATGCGTATCTGGCGGAGACGGCCACGCGGAACGCGGCGAAACTGAACCTTCCGGCGGGGCTGAATGGGTTTTCGGGCAACCCGAGCACGTTTTCGCCGGATGGCAAGCACGTGCTGGTCAACCACCAGAGCTCGACGCAGCCGGGGGATTTATGGGTCTATGACCCTGCGGCGAAGCGCGCGACGCAGCTCACCTTCAGCACGATTGCAAGCCTGGCGGCGGCGAAACTGCCGCCTTCGCAACTTGTCCACTACAAAAGCTTCGACGGGAAGATCATCAGTGCGTTCCTGTGGGTGCCGTACAATTTGAAGCGCGACGGCTCGAATCCGGGAATTGTGCTGCCGCACGGCGGGCCGACAGGGCAGACGGTGGACTCGTTCAACCGCTTTGCGGCGGCGCTCGCCTCACGCGGGTACGTGTGCGTTGCACCCAACGTACGCGGTTCGACCGGTTATGGCATGGAGTTTCAGAAGGCCAACGTGAAAGACCTTGGCGGAGGCGACTTAGATGATGAGGTTTATGCGACGAAGTTCCTGACGGCGACGGGGTTCGTGGATGAGAAGAAGATCGGCATCACCGGCGGCTCCTACGGCGGCTACATGACGCTGATGGCCATCGGCAAAAAGCCGGACCTGTGGGCCGCGGCCGTCGAGCAATACGGCATCATCAACTGGCTCACGATGCTCGAGCACGAAGACCCGTTCCTGCAAGAGTACGAGAAATCGCTGCTGGGCGACCCGGTGAAAGATCGCGAAGTCTACGAGAACGCTTCGCCGATCAAGTTCATTCGTCAAGCGAAGGCGCCACTGCTTGTGCTGCAGGGTGAAAACGACATCCGCGTGCCAAAGGAAGAAGCCGAGCAGGTAGTGACCATTTACAAGGAAACTGGAAAGACGGTGGATTCCCACTTCTATCCGCAGGAAGGGCACGGCTTCGCCAAGCGCGAGAACCAAATCGACGCGATTACACGCACGGTGGCTTGGTTCGACCGCTACTTGAAGAACGCCAAGTAGCGTACAGCCAGAAATGGCTGTGCCGCGTAAAAGGCCGGAGGTTTAGACGGCGCTATTGGCGGTGGCTCGGGCGGCGGGCTCGGATTTGGATTGGAAGTAAGCGGTCACGCGGTCGATGATTTCGTTCAGCGGGGTTTGCGGGCGGAAGCCGGTGAGGGCTTGCAATTTGTCGACCGAGGGAACGCGGCGCATCATGTCTTCGAAGCCGGGCTCGTAGGCCTGATCGTAGGGAATAAACTCGATGGGTGAAGAGCTGCGCGTGCGCTCCTTGACAAGGCGAGCGAGGGCCTCGATAGAAATTTCTTCGGTGTTGCCAACGTTGACGACTTCCCCGATGGCACGCGGCGTATCCATCAGACGAGTGAGAGCCTCCACGGTATCGCGCACATCGCAAAAACAGCGGGATTGCTGGCCATTGCCATAGACACTGATGGGCTTGCTTTCCAGAGCCGCTTTGACGAAGCTCGGCAGCACCATGCCGTAACGCCCGGTCTGGCGCGGCCCGACGGTGTTGAATAGACGGACGACGATCACGGGCAGCTTCTTTTCCTTCCAATAGGACAGAGCCAGAAATTCATCGAGCGCTTTCGAAGCGGCATAGCTCCAACGGCCCTTGGTGGTGGGACCGAGGACGAGGTCAGCGTCTTCGTGGAAAGGCACATTGGTGTTTTTTCCGTAGACCTCGGAAGTGGAAGCGGTTAGCACGAGCTTGCGTTTTTTGCAGGCGGCTTCGAGGATGAGTTGGGTGCCGTTGACGTTGGTCTCGATGGTGCGAACGGGACTCTCGACGATGAGCTTGACGCCAACGGCGGCGGCAAGGTGCACGATGACGTCGGCGTCGTCCACGAGTTCGGCGAGCAACTGACGATTCTCCATGTTGTCGAGGTGATAGGACATGCGCTCGGAGGATTTGAGGTGGCGGATATTTTCCATGCTGCCGGTGGACAGATTGTCGAGCAGGACGACAGTGTCGCCGCGCTGGAGCAGACGTTCAGCCAAATGGGATCCGATGAAACCGGCACCGCCGGTGATTAAAAAACGCAAGTGTCCTCCTCAGAGTTCCTGATTGTCGTCCTGATCGTGAACGGCCACTCTTTGCCGGGCCTCGAAACCCTCGTCGGAAGGGGGAGTACCCGAAGGGTCTTGAGGGCCGTAGCCCTGGGAATAAGGATAATACCGATAAGAATAGTAGTAGTCCGGGGCGGTGGAATCCACGGCGTTCAAAACGACACCCAGGATATGGCACTTCACACTGAGGAGCAGGTCGCGCGTGCGCATGAAGGCTTCCTTGGGAGTTTCACCGCTGCGCACTACCAGGAGAACGCCGTCGGCTCTAACGGACAAGATAACGGCGTCGGTGGCGGCCATGATTGGGGGCGAATCGATGACGATGAACTTGAACTTGGTGCGAAGCTCCGCAATGGCGTCGGCCAGCTTATGCGAAGAAAGCAAGTCAGCAGGATTGGGCGGCAGCGGCCCGGTGGGGATGGCGGAGAGATTGGGAATGGCGGGATGCTGAATGGTGACGAGATCAAGACTGGAAACTCCGGCAAGGTAGGAGCTGAGGCCGGCATACTTTCCGCTGCCCAGATTGAGGAGACGGCCGACGCCCGGCTTGCGGAGATCGGCATCAATGAGCAGCGTGCGGTCGCCGAGCTGTGCGAGGGTCACCGCAAGGTTGGCGGCTGCGGTGGTTTTGCCTTCGCGAGGCAAAGCGCTGGTAACCAGGATGACTTGAGGAGGATGGTCAGCCTGCGACAGCAGCAGAGCAGTGCGCAGGGCGCGGAAGGCTTCGGACATCTGCGACTTGGGAAGATGCTGGGCAACGAGCTCGATGCGCTTCTCGTGGCCATTGGTGGAAGTGCCCTTGAGCAACTTGACGCGCGAACGATCGCCGTTGGATTCGGTGAAAGCGGGAACAACAGCGAGAGAGGGCAGGCGCGCAAGGGTTTCAATATCGTCGGGGCTTTTGACAGTATTGTCCATGTACTCGCGGAGCAGCGCCAAACCGATGCCGCCAACCAAGCCAACTAAAAAAGACAAGGCGATGTTGCGAGTTTTTGCGGGCCGCGAAGGATAGGTGGGAACCATGGCAGGATCGACGACGCGAATATTAGAGGAGCGCAAACCGGCGGAGATGCCGGCTTCTTTTAGTTTGGTAAGCAGGCCGTCGTAAAGAGCCTTGTTGGCTTCGGCTTCACGCTTGAGAATGCTGTATTGCACCATGCGCTCGGACATCTGATTCACTTCGGTTTTCTGTTGATCGAGAGCCTGGGTGAGGAGTGCTTCGCGCTGGCGCGCCTCACGATACTCGCTCTCCAAGCGCGCGATTACACCCTTTTTTTCTTTTTCGGCGGCGGCATCGATCTCCTTAAGCTGGGACTGCAGCCGCTGCACCTTGGGAAAATTCGGGCCGTACTGGTTTAGAGCGTCGGTGTACTGGGAATAAATCTCAGTGCGCTTGCGGAGCAGATCCTGAACTGAAGTGTTGTCGCGAATCTGGGGAACGGCATCCATGTCGCCGGCCTTGGCGTATTCGAAAAGAGACTGCTTGCGCATGCGCTCGCTCTGCACGTCGGTCAATTGCTTGTTGAGATCGGCGAAACGCTGGGTAGTGACGTTCTGCTTGTCGCCGTCGAGAGCCCAAATCTGATTCTGGCGCTCATAGGCGATGCGCGCGTCCTCGGATTTTTCGACGCGGATCTTCAACTCGTTGAGCTGATCGGTGAGCCAGGTGGAAGCGCGAGTGGTGGCTTCATAGCGGCTCTGAAAATTTTGTTCGATGAAATTCTTGATATGAGCATTGACAATCTGCGCAGCCAGAAGCGGGCTAGTGGATTCGAAACGGACGTCCATCAAGCGGCTGTTGGGCACGCGCTTGACGCTCAAGCTGGCTAGAAACGATCCCAGCTCCGGCGGGGGTTTCATGTTCGCCAGGCTGCCAGTGCTCAAGGCATCGGAGGAAGGGTCGCTCGCGAAATCAGCTTGGCCGGAGAGAACGCCGCTACGGATAGTCTGTAGCGCCAGGGTTTCGCTGGTGAGAATCTTGGATTGCGTCTCGATGTAGTTTTCCAAATCCATCATGTAATCGTAAGAGTCGGTGGCCTGGAACGGAAGGATATTGGAATTTTCCCGATCGATCTCGATGCGCGAGGTGGCCACGTAGACGGGCTGCATGCGGAACGTGCCGATGGCAGTGATGGTCACAACCGCAAGCATGAACGAGAGGATGAGCCACTGGTGCTTGCGAAGAATGAGGAGGTAATCGTAAAGATGCGGCTCGTGCGGAGAAAGATTCCAGGCAGGCAAGCGCGAGGGAAGAGGGACAAGGTCGATGGCCCCATTGGTACCGCTTTCGCGGGGGATAAGTTTGCTGTCTTCGGCCATGGCTTATCGAATCAGGCGGTAAATAACGACGCCGGTACCAATCGCAACGCTCAACTCTGCGGTCTTAATAAGCGCCTGCTTGGCGGCACTTTTGGGGACGTACAAGATATCGCTGGGCTGAAGACGAACATCTTCGGCTTCAAACTTCATGACTTTCCGGAGATCGACCTCCACCTCGCGCTGCTGGCCGCTGGCATCCTTGCGCACGATGACAGCGCGATCGGACTTTGCGGTGCGCTCGAGACCGCCGGCTAGAGCGAGGAGCTTGAGAGTAGTGAGCTGGCCGCGATCGTTGGACACCGTAAAGCCACCGGGCCTGGTGACGGCGCCGAGGGCATACACGATGCCAGCGTGGGGTACGGTAACGATATCGCCGGGCATTAAAACAATGTTGTTCGAGGTGTTGCCAGTCTCGAGAATCTGATTGAGGTTTACCGTGATGGTGTTCGCCAGAGTGGGAGGGACAGATTGCGCGTCGCCGGAACTGCCGGCCGCAGCCGCCGAAGTCGCCCCGGCTTGCGTAGAAGGGGCGAGGTCAGCAGAGGGCGCAGCGGATGATGGAAAAACGGTTTGGGACGCGGCGGGCGCGGCAGCAGACTCTGCGGCTGCGGTTGTGGGCGCTGGCGCTGCATCCTGGGGGCTGATCGCTGGCGGAATGGACGCGTCGTCGGAAGGATCGGGTTCGGCGCGCGTGACAATCACGGAGTCGCCAGCATCGCCGGTAATGCCACCGGCTTCGGCGAGGACATCCAGCAAAGTAACCTGGCGGCCCGCCTGGTAGACCATTGGATGCACAACCGCGCCGACTACCGTAATCGGCTTGCTTTTCCTCTCCTTGACGGCAACGCTGACTTGCGGGTGGGAAACCAAGCCGTTGGCTTCCAGAACTTCGGCGATTTTCAGTTCCGCTTGGAGTTCGGTGAGCCCAGAGATGTGCAGGCGCACAGGCACGAGAGGTATGCCAATGGTGCCGGTCTGGCTTACGCGAATCTCGCGGCTGAGCTCCGGGATATCGAAGACTTGTATAGCGAGAAGGTCGCCGCTGCCGATAACGTAGTCGCGAGCTGGAGTGGCCCGCGAGGCAGCCGAGAGGGAGCGGATGCGGTCGTTGGTTTGTTGCGAAGTCTCTACGGTCTGCGCGCTGCTGGGTAGCGCCACCAGGGCCGATAGCAGTGCAGTGGAGACGAGACACAACATCCACGCACCCAGTCTGGCTGGCTGCATAGTGATGGATAACCCCCGGTTGATTATACAACGGTTAAGGCCTTGTCAATGAGTAATTTCGGCTAAGTCAGCGTGGTGGCGGCGGCGAGCAGGCGCAGGAGGCGCGGGACTAGAAATGTCGGCAGTAGCCAGATTAGCGATCAAGAAAAAAAGAAGGGCGTTGCCGGGGATGTGGAGATTGAAATCAACCAAACTGTGCACCAGGAAACCGGTACAAGCCACGAGGCCGGAAAGATGCAGAGCGGCGGAGAAGGACTTGTCTTGCAAGAGCAAGCGACGGAGAGAATGAAAAAACAACGCACCGAGAAACCACATGCAGCACGCGGCGCCAGCCATTCCGGTTTCGGCAAGAGCTTCCAGGTAATCGTTGTGGGAGTGGTTGACAACTTTTGCGTCGTACAAGGTTTCGTAAGCGGGGAAAACGGTCTGCAAAGTGCCAAGTCCCGTGCCGGTCCAGGGATGTTCGCGGAAGATGCGCCAAGTGTCCAGGCGCATGGAAGCGCGTTTGCCGGAAGTCACTTCGAGAGATTGCATTGAGGAAAAGCGCTCGAGGATCTGCCGGACGCCCAGCCAGGAAACCAACATGAAGGCGAAGAGTAAAACCGTCGCTCCGGCAAGCACATGCTTTCCGCCCGTGCGCCGCAGAATCAGCAATAGCGCTAGAACGCCGAGCTCCGCAGCGAAACTGATGATGCCACCGCGGGAGGCGGAGAGGAAGAGCGCTCCCAATGGAAAGAGCGCCAGGAGGCCGACAGCAAACCAGCGCTCGCGGCGCACCTTTCCCAGGACCAGAGGAACCAGCGCGACTGGAATGACAAGCTCGGCAAATCCGGCGAAATGATTGCGATTCACGTAAGGACCAAAGGGAATTCCGCCGTAACGCATTTCGCGGAACCAGTAGAGTTTGCCGTTGAAGGTCAAGTGCTGAAGGATGCCGAAGATGGCCACAAGAAAACCAAATGACATGATGAACCACACGAAGAAGCGCCAGTCGTCCGCGGTGCGAAACGCCTGAGTGGCGAGAAAGAGAAGGAGGGTCAAGGCGGTCACGAGCTGGAGCTCGCTGCGAGTGTCGTAGGGAGAAGCGGTGCCGCGAAAGAGAATCTGCCCCAAGGCCAGGAGGATGAGGGCGAGCAAGGGCGGCAGAAGCGGCGAGATAAGCACGCGCTCTTCACGGGCCACATAGGCACGCACAGCCCAAAAGACGAAGAGGAGGCCCGCCGAGGTTTCGAGCACCGCGCGCGCCCAGTCTTCGACGGCACCGTGGGCGGCGATGGCGAAGACGAGCACCGCACAGAGACCGACTTGCAGGGGCCTCATGGGTTGGGGTTTCCTACGGGGACGAGCGAAATGTCGTCAATCCAGGCGGTGCCTTGAATGCGCGCGTCCAAGCCGCGGGAGAGGTTGCGAAGAACGCAGACGCGCGCGCGATGCACGTCTTTGCCGGAACTCCAGGGCATTTCGACACGAGTCCATTGCTGGGTGCCACGAGAGTCTTGCGAATTGGTGGAACCAGAGGGGTGTGAATCCGAAAACCAGGAGAGACGAAATCGGACGCCTTCGTCGCTCGTGAGCGCTTGTGTGCGCACCCACGCGGAGAATCGATAAGTGGTCTCCGGCCGCACCTCGGCGTTGCTGCAGACGCCTTCGTAATTCGTGTTGTGTTTGCCGTCGAAGAAAAGGCGCAGAGACTGTTTGCCGGAGTGTTTTTGCCGGCGGTCCAGGCCAGCTTGCACGCCGGGCGAAGGAGCGGGAAAAATCCAGGCGAAACCGCCGCCGCGAACGTTGGATTCGAAACCACCATCCCAGAGGGCGGAGCCTGGAGGATCGCCCGTGACGACGTCGGAAAGTAGGAGCGCATCCTGCCAGACACGATGGGCGTCGGCAAACTGGCCTTTCTGGAGAAGGAAATCGGTGAACAAAATGACGTCGGCGGGGCTCACGCGCGGATGGATGGAAACCAGGCGCTGCCAGACGATGAGCGTTGCGGCGAGCTGATCGGCGGCAGCGAGCTCACGAATGACGTCGAGATAAGCGGCGCGATCGGGCGGAATGACATTGTCAAGGACGGCCCGAACGTCGGGATCGACGCGCCAGCAGCGCGAGAACGCCTCGGCGCTGCGCTTGGGGTCGGCGTAAACGGCGCGGTGAATTTCCGCAAAGGCTTGCTGGACCTCACCCTGGCGCAACAGAAAATTTCCATAGCGCCAGGCGACCGCGGCGGAAACGGGATACGCGTTGCGGGCCTGGAGATAGGCGTCGCGGGCCGCGGGAAAGTCTCCCTCGGATTCGTAGACGGCGCCGAGGTCGAGCCAGGCGTCGGCGGAGCGAGGATTTAGTGAGAGGGCGCGGCGAAAATTGTGAATGGCGCGGCCAGGATCGGGTTCGTCGAGCGTGTACTGCCAATAGCGGCCGAGAAGGTACCAGGTTTCTGGATTCGCAGGCTCGAGGCGAGCGGCGGCTTCGTAACCGGCACGCGTGCCGAGTCCAGCTTGATTGGCGGCTCGGGCGTTGCGAATAGCGAAAAAGGTGAGTATAGCCGCGAGCGCAAAGGCGAAGACGAGGACGGCGAGGCGCGCCGCGGGGTTAGGGAGGCGCAAAAGCATAGCAAGGTACTGTGCCTACGCTGTATCGGAGATGCAAGATGAAAAGTGGGGCAGAGAGCCTCGCAAACCTACGTAAATAAAGTGGAGGCCGGCGGTTGAGATTCTTCGGCCCGGCAGAAAGCGCCGGGTCCTCAGGTTGACAACATCATGCTTTTTGCGCCGGGACCAGGAGAATGCGGCTATTTGCCGATGGCGGCGGTAAGGGTTTCATCGGCGCGGCCGCGGCGGCGCACGTCAATGCCAAGGCGCTTGATTTTTTGATTGAGCGTGGAGAGCGGGATCATGAAGCGCTCGGCGGCTTCGGTCTGGTTCCAGGCGGTGCGCTCGAGCATGTCGATGATGATGCGTCGCTCGATTTCGTCCATGATTTGGAAGAGCGAAGGCTGCGGATGGTCGGCGGCGGAGCGCGAACCAGGCTCGCCGGGCAGCGCCGGAAGAAATTCGGAAAGCTGCAGGCGGACACCGCGGACGATTTCCTTGCTGCGAATATTTTCGGGGAGCAGGTCGACATCGACTCGCTCCTGCGTGGACAAGACGACCGCGCGTTCGACAACATTTTCGAGCTCGCGGACGTTGCCGGGCCAGTCGTAATCCATCAAAAGCTTCAACGCGGCGGGAGTGAAGTTGCGCAGCGGCTTGTTGTTTTCTTGGCAATAGCGGTCGAGGAAATGCGCAAGCAGCGAGGGCACATCCTCGCGACGATCGCGCAGCGGCGGCAATTGGAGGTGAATGACGTTCAGGCGGTGATACAGGTCTTCGCGGAAGCGGCCTTCACGGACGAGGGTGAGGAGGTCGACGTTGGAGGCGGCGACGATGCGCACGTCGACTTTAATTTGCTCCGTGCCTCCGAGGCGCATAAATTCGCGCTCCTGAATGACGCGGAGGAGCTTGGCCTGCGTTTCCGGGCTGATGGTGGCGATTTCGTCGAAGAAGATCGTGCCTTGATCGGCGACTTCGAAGAGGCCTTTTTTGGAAGCCACAGCGCTAGTGAAGGCGCCCTTGACGTGTCCGAAAAGCTGAGACTCGAGGAGGTCGACAGGAATGGAGCCTGTATTGACCGGCACGAACGCTTTGTCGGCCCGCGTGGAGGCGGAGTGGATGGCCTTGGCAATGAGCTCCTTGCCAGTGCCGCTTTCGCCGCTGATGAGTATGGTGGAGCGCGAGGGCGCGACTTGCGTTACGAGGTCGAGCAGCGTCAGCATCTTCTCGCTTTTGCCAATGATGCTGGGGAAATTGAAGCGTTGCTTGAGGGCGCGCTTAAGCTGCACGTTTTCTTCGCGCAGGTGGCGGGATTCCACGGCTTGCGCGACTTGCGCGAGGAGCTCATCGTTGGACCACGGCTTAGTGATGTAATCCATGGCGCCACTCTTGAAGGCGGCGCGCGCCATATCGATGGAGCCGTAAGCGGTGATGAGCACGACGGAAAGATGGGGATCGCGGCGGCGGATTTCCTTCAGCAGCTCCAGACCATTGCGGTCGGGGAGACTGACGTCCAGCAGCAACAAATCAAAGGGGCGCTCTTCGAGCTTGGCGAGGCCGGATTCGCCGGTTCCGGCACTGGAGACACCATAACCCTCGCTGGTGAGCAGTAGCTCCAGGCCTTCGCGTATTTCAGATTCGTCGTCGATTACCAGGATCGAGCCCTTAGGCATGGACTGCTTTCCTGAGCGCGGGGAACTCAACGTGGAAGGATGTGCCCTTTCCGGGGGTCGAGCGTACATCGATCTTTCCTGCATGCTCTTTGATTATACCGTAGCTGACGGACAAGCCCAGGCCTGTGCCGCGGCCGTTGGATTTGGTGGTGAAGAAGGGATCGAAGATGCGATGAATGTGCTCGCGGGGAATGCCGGCGCCGGTGTCGGCGACTTCAACTTCGACGCTGCCATTGTGGGCGGCGGTGCGGACTTCGAGCATACCGCCGGCAGGCATGGCGTCGCGAGCGTTCAGAAATAGATTGAGAAAAACTTGCTGGAGCTTGTTGGCGGAGCCGCGCACGGGCGGCAGCGAATCGCTCAATTGCTTGACGATGTGAATCTGAGAGGTTTTGAGCGGGTGCGCAACGAGCGCGAGGGTTTCTTCGACCACGCGGTTGACATCAATATCGGCAAGTTCGGCGGCGCCGGTACGCGAGAAATTCAGAAGATTATTGACGATTTCGCTGGCACGAAAGGTCTGCTTGACGATTTTGTCGATGATGGCGTGGCGCGGATCATCGTTGGGCATTTGCTTCGCGAGCATTTGAATGTAGTTGGAGATGACGGCGAGCGGCGTGTTCACTTCGTGGGCGACACCTGCAGCGAGAAGACCGAGGGAGGTGAGCTTCTCCGTCTGGGTCATCTGCTCTTCCATGCGCTCGCGCTGCGTGACATCGTCGAAAAGCAGGAGGCGGCCAATGCGCTCCCCAGACTTGCTGACCAATGGGGTAATCGAGACGTTGAGAGTAAGAAATTTTCCCTGGTGATGGAGCCGCTGCTTGTAGATGCCGGTGATCTGCTCTTCATCCCGCCGCGCGGCGATTTCCGCGGCAAGCTCTTCCGGCAGGAGCGCGCGCAACTGGCGGCCCACAGCGTCCTGGCGGGTCACGCCGAAGAGCTGCTCCATGCGCGTGTTCCAGGACTCGACCATGCCGCCGAGATCCACGGCCAGCACGCCGACGTTCAGCGATTCAACGATATTTTCGCTGAAATCCTTGAGGCGCGCGATCTCCAACGCTTTTTGCTCGAGGGAAGAATAAAGCTGGGCGTTGTCCAGTGCCACGGCGACGTAGCCGGCAATGGTTTGCACCAACTCGACGTCGTCGCTGGAGAGGAAATCGCCATCGACGGTCTTGCCGAGGCCCAGGACGGCTACGGTGTGCTCGCGAATCCGGCATGGGACGAAATAGTTCAAATCCAACTGCTCGAGGGTCTGGCGGACGGAATCGGAAACCTCTCTCGCCGCGCGGGGCGACTCAAAGAAGAGCGCCCCCCGGGCGAACTCGGGCCGGGCCGGCTCGAGGAAACTGAGATCCATGGGCTCGGAAAGACGCACGCCCATGGAACGAGCGAGACGCATGCGTCCCGGCTGAATAGGATGTTCCATGAAAATCGCGATGCGGTCGACGAGCAAAGTCTGGGAGAGGCGGTCCATTACCGAGCCGAGCATGGGATCGAAGCGCACTTCGTTGGTGAGCGTGCGGCCGAACTCGATCAATGTGCGGCGGTAATCGAGACGGTCGCGGTAGAAAAAACGGTCGAGGCGCGCCTGAATCCATTCGCGGAAAGGCTGAAAGAGGAACGCGGCTATTACGATGGCTATCATGCCACCGGCCGGCCCAGAGGTCTGCGCGTGGAAGATATCAGCGATGAGGGCGACCAAAGCGAAATAGACAGCGGCCACGGCAGCGGTGGCGGCGGTGTAAGCCAAACCGCGCTTGAAGATGATGTCCACGTCCATCAGGCGGTAGCGGATAACGGCGTAGCCGAAGCAAAGCGGGATGAGCACCAGGCTGAGGACGGAAGTGCGCATCCACGAGCGCGTTGCGGCGTCCACTACATACGGCACGACATAGAACGCCGCGAAGGGGAGGCTGCCGGCGAACGTCCCGCCCGTGAGCCACTTCAATTGCTGGCGGAGAACACCCGAAGGTGCTTCCCGAAAGCTCTTGTAGAAAACCAGCCCCGCCGCCAGGAAATAGATCCCGAGATAGATCAACTCGATCTTATCGAGTAGAATTCGCGAGCCGAGCCAGGGCACATTTCCGAGCATATTGAGGGCGGTGCTTACGTGAAGAACGAGTAACACGGCGCCAGGCCCATAGACGAGCGCCAATTTAGAAAGCGAACGAAGCCTGCCCGCCGCGCGTTCCGGAAAAACCAGCGCAAAGTGCAGCAGTAGCGCCGGCGCGAGCAGCCTCGCGACTATGCTGGCCCAATACACCTCGTAGTCGAAGGCGTCCAGCTTGCCGCTGTACTGGAAGGAATACAGGACGAAAGACACCAGGCAGAAGACGTAAAAATGCACGGCGCGCGGCGCATTCCAGCGGCGCACGAAAATGAAAAGTCCAATGAAGAGATAGAGGAGACCCACAAACCGGCCGTAGTTCTCGATGGAAGCAGGCTTTTCCGCCGGCGCAGTGACCATTGGCGTTTCAAACTCTCGACCGTTACGGGCCAGTTTGTAGCGCACCTGGGTCCAAAGCCCAGCATGCCACAGACGACGGGTGACTTGGACCTGAGAGGTGACAGGGACGTTATTGATGGAGATCAGCAGGTCGCCCGGGCGAATGCCGGCGCGAGCGGCGGGCGAGTTGGGAGCTAACTTCCAAGCCTGGGCGCCACTTGCGGTGTCCAGCCAAGCCACCCCATCGTCCGGCGTGTCAAAGGTTTCGCGCTGGACGAAGTTCAGCCAGGCAAAGATCATCGCCGCCAGCGTGGCAAGCGCCAGAATGACGGCTCCGAGACTGACCCGCAGGTTCTGCTTCATGGTCCCGGGGTAAATACACCCCACCTATGAATTTGAGGTGCAAACCGATGTCCACTGTTCAAGATACGGTTGCGCCTGGAACTGCAATACTTTCTTAAGGTTAGGGCTTTGGCGGGAGAGTCAAGCTGCCAGTATCCAATTTATGGAAGGATGCCTACAGCTTTCCGAACCTTAAATGCCATTCAGAACTGCACGCTCAAACCACCCCGGAACGTGCGGAACGCGGGAACCAACACCGCGCGGCCATCTTGCGTGTTCACCGAGACATAACCTTGAGCAAAGAGGTTGTCGCAATTGGCGATAGCTTCCCAGCGGCCCGGCGCAAACTTAGGCAAGGCCTGGCGCACACCCACATGAAGGAAAGGATCCATTTGAAAGAGCGATTCGCCATACGCGTCCAAACGCGATACGGGCTCGCCGCCAACCCACTTGTAGCCGGCATTCAGCTTGGTGCCGAGGCGCGGCAACTTTGTGGAAACATTGGCCCCGAGGGAATTGTGCATGGTGTTGCGCAGCATATTGCGTGTTGGTCCGTCGGTTACATCGGACAGAGTAAGCGCACCGGCGTACGCATATACAGCGGTGACTTCCGTTGAGTCGGACAGCTTCTCGCGCACAGCGAGACGCATGCCCCAATTGCCGGAAGAGCCGCCATCATAGGCGAATCCGTTGGAGAAGTAGTCCTGGAAATAATCGGCGGCGGGCAGATCGTTGCCACGGCCAAAAACGGCGACGTGCCGGTTGTCGTCATGGAAAGCCGCGGCTTGGAGCTTGCCATGCGAGCCGAGCTTGCGCTCCGCCGAGATTTCTTCGTGCCAGCCGCCTTCGAGCACTGGGCGACCACCGCGCCAAAGTAACGTGGGGAAAGAATCGAGCTCGTTGAGAGCGGCAGCCAGTTCGCTTCCAATTTCACGTTCGTCAGACTCAAGAGGAGTGGCCGCGCCGGGCTCTTCGGTAAAAATCACGGCGGCATGCCACGCATCGGTAATCCGCGTATCCAGTTCCAGGCGGGGGCGAAGGGACGTGGCGGACTTTACCATGCCAACGAGCACGTATTCGGCGCCGTAGCGCAACAGCGCGCGGTCGCCCAGGGGTAGAGCGCCACCCTGCTCAAGGCGAACGCCGCGGAACGTCGGGCCGCCCGGGCCAAGCTTAGATTCGCGCAGAACGAGCGCGCTATGCGGACCGATACCGAGCGAACCGGTGGGCAACCACACCGTGGCGATGCCGCCTCCGGCGACTTGGCCCTCGTAATTTACCTGGCCGGCAAGAAGCAGGCGGCTCGTGCCGCCGAGTTTCTGGTCATAAGCAAAAGCGGTGGCCGGTGCCGAAGGCAGGTTGGAGGCAGAGCCTGGGCGGCGAGCGCCGTCGGTGAAATCCAGCCTGGCGCGAGGGCGCACGGCCTTGGCGTCGAAGCCGACGTTTGCGGCAGAAGTGGAACCGTCTTCGGCCCACTGCAGCACGGGGCGAGTCACGGAAGCGGAACGAAGCACCCACTTCCAGTCGTCGCTTTCGACGCTGGCAGTGGAAGGCTGGCGGCGAAGTTGATCGAGGGAAGCGAACATCGACTCGAGCTCAACGCGCACGACGGTCGTCAGGTGGGCGCTGATGCGCACGTGCTGTTGGATGGTGGGAAGAAAGCCGGCCAGCGTTACGCGGACAGTGTAAAAACCAGGAGTTAGGCGCTCGCCGTGAAAAATTCCTTGCGTGTTGGTGAGCAGGCCGAGCGAAGCGGCTTTGACCGCGGCCTCCGGAACAATCTCCACAGCCGCGCCCATCTGCGGTGTGCCGGTGGAGTCGCGCACAACTCCAGAGAGCTTGCCAGCGGCGGCTTTTGCTTGCGCGACCGACGTGTTTGCCCCCACAGAGAAGCACGTCAGCATCAGGATGAGGACCCCCCAGGTTCGGAGGTGTTCCTGTTTCACGTGGCACTACCTCCCGGGCGCAGCGTTGGCGGCGCTCTTCGTCTCCGACGGCGGTTTCACCGTGAAGTCCGCGGTTTTGGAAACGGTCTTGTTCGAGAGAGTATCGGTGGCGACGACTTCCAGGGAATACTTTCCCGGAGCGAGAGTGGCGAGCGGCAGCAAGCGTTCGATGGTCACCTGCTCACCGGTCTGCTTCATCTCTTGAGAGGTTTCTTTGAACTGCATCACTTGCTCGTTGCCCTTCCTTACCGTGTATTGGAAGGTGGCGCTGGACTTGTGCGTCTTCTCGTCGGGCTTCAGGTTGTAAACTTGCATGTAAATGCCGAGTTTTATGTCGGAAGGAAATTCGCCGTCCAGCTTGGGACGAACTTTCGAAGAGCCCAGAACGAATTGGCCGGTGCCGATCTGTTTGGCCGGGACGTGTTCCAACTGGTCTGCCAGGATCAGCGAGCTGGACTGGATCGTGTCGTCGTCAAATTTCGGAACCTGCAAGCGCGTGTTGATGACGCCAACGTTTCCGCTCTTCACGTCCTTGATGACGATATCCAGCCGGTACAGCCCCGGGCGCAGGGGAACTGCCTTCTGATAAATGGACTGCAGTTTCAGCGAGCGTTGGAACAAGCTCTCTGGGAAATCGCGGCTGACGGGGTCTTCGAAGGTTTGCACTACACGGCCGGTCAGCGTGCTGACGCGACCAAAAATATTCAGCGTCGCGGAATGCACGCCCTCTTTGGAGTCGAAGGAAAGCTGATTGTTGGGAATCTGTATGGTGACGGGAACGAGGACGGTGTCGTTGGTCACCTTGAGATAGTCGGTACGATAGGTGAAGCGCACCTGGTCGCGCACAATGCGCGCGGTCACGATGGCTTCGAGGTCTTTGTATTTGACCTGCGGCGGGCGGAAGGCCTTGGAGTACTGCTCGAGGCGACTGAATTCATTCATGCTCGCCGATTCGCCACCCATGGCTCGGGGTAAGTTGGTGCCATCCGAGCGCGTGAAGCGATCGCTCTTCGAAGCCATGCCCATGGACTCGAGCAAGCTCAAACCGGCGCCGGGAACGTGCAAGAGCGCATCTTTTTCGGAGGGATCCATGGTGAGGCGAAACTCGCCGGAACCGCTAGGATCGACGAATTCCCAGATTACGTTCTCGCCGATGCCCTCCATATAGCGATAACGCCAGGTTTCCCACGGGTACGTGGTGGTCGAGCCGCCACCTTCTTGCATCGGGCGATCGTAGGTGCCGCCGGTCGGATGCGATTCGACCTCATCGGCGGGACCCCACATGATGTACATGCGGCCGCGATCTGTTTTCCAGCCGGGAATTCCCGAAGCGTAATGCTCATTGGTATACGCTATGCGGCGGTAGTGCTCCTCTTTGAAATCATTATCGGGAAGATCAGGATTTGCGCTGCGGCGCAGCCAAAACTGCTCGATGAACTGCTCGCGCTCTTCGTTAGTCTCAAGTTGTAAGAAAGCTTGGCGCTCTTCGGGAGAAATAATGTAGACGACGTCCTCGTTGAGCCACTGCTTGTAAGGAGTGTCGAGCTCCTTGAGCGACTTCTTGATTTTTCTCTTTTGTTCCTTGTCGAGCTTTTGCGGGGCAGGAGCTGCGTTGGGATCTCGAGCGTCCTGCGCCAGAAGCGGTGGAGCGGCGATAGCAAGGGAAAGGAATGAAAGGGCCGTGGTACGGGCTAACCGCAACATGAGACACCTCAACGTCTAGGACGATGGGATTCTAACGCGGGGGAAAGTTCCCGTCAATCAGCGAATCTCCTGTATTTTGTGACACTTGGCCCCCGGGAGAGGTTAGAACACGGAACTCAAAATAGGGTTGCCTGACAGTTTTTGGCCTGTTCGGCGGTACAGCTCTTTTGGGGGGAGCAGGCTGCGGTAGAAGGGCAGTTTTATTGTACGCGTTGCTGCTGGCCGTCCGAGCCAATCAGCGTATCAAAGATAGCGAGGACGTGGCGGCGATATTCGAGCATGCGCGAGAAGATGTCGCGGAGCTCCGGCTCGCGCTCAGCTTCGCGGTGCCACTTGGCGAGGACCGCGGGCGGCACTTCGATGTCGCGGCGGAGTTGCTCTGCGGAATGGCCGCGAAGAAAGAGGCCGTAGAAAAAAGCGGCTTCGCGCTGGGGAAAATCGAAGTCCAGCGGGACTTCGGTGGGAACGAATTGTGCCATCGTGGCCATGGCGAAAGGGCAGTTTACAGAAAAGGGTCTCGGCGTCAAGTAGTACCCGACCTTGGATGCTACGTGGCGGGTAACCCCGTACTACAAACCGAATGTTAGATGCAGGTTCCGCGTCGCAGATACAACGCCGGGGTTGCTTGGGCAGCTCTAACCATCTTAAGATGAACAAGGAGGTGGAATTGCCCAAAATACAGCGAGGATCGGCGATGGGGCGCGGGTTGAACCGGGTGCTGCGATTTGGTGTGCGCCGGGGCCTGCGCTCAGTTGAGGTGAATCCCGAGGATTTTCGGCGGCAGCTTGCCGACAAGCACGGCCTATGGGTGCCGAATTTCAGCCGCATGCACGATGTGCCGCTGGAGCGGCTGGATGCGATTGCGCAAAAGCTGATCCGCGATGCGGAGCGGCTGGCGCTGGCCGAGGGCGCGGGATTTGGGCTTGGAGGAATAATCACGCTGCTGCCGGATGCGAGCATACTCACGGCGATTACCCTGCGACTGATTCAGCGGCTTTGCCTGCTGTACGGATTTGAAACGCGCGGTCAGGACGAGCGCCTGCAATTGTGGCTGGCTGCCGCAACGGCCACGGGCGTTGATTACGGAAAGGATTTGGTCGAGAAGCAGATGTTTGAGAAATTGGCGCCGCGCATTGCGCAGAGGTTGGCGGTGAAGCTCGGCGAGGAGACGGCCGAGAAATGGGTTGGGCGGATGATTCCGCTAGCCAGCTCGGCGATCGGGGGAATCCTGAATTTTTCATTTGTGCGCACATGGGGACGGCGCGTGCAGCGCAATTTGCGGGAGAAGCATGTGGCTACGCGCGTCGTGAGCGCAAGAGCCGCGCGGGCGTTTCCTGCGCCGGATCCCAATCTGAATTAGATCGCTTGGTGGAGATTTTCGGTTCGTGGAAGTAGAGTGGACGCAGTGTGTGGACGAAAGCGCGTGCATAGCGCTTTGGGGAGTGTCGTATGGGAGCGAAAAGCAGAATCATTTGCGGCGCGATTTTGTGCGGGGCGGCGCTAGGCATGGCGATTGCCGCACCGCGCGCGGCTTCGCACCAGACGCAGGGCGCGGAAGAGCCAGTGCCGGCCTTTCACAGCGAAGCGCCGCAAGGCCGGCTTCCGGAGACGCTCAGTCCCGCGCAGTTCACAAACATCGCGGTGCAGAACGCGTACATACTCGCGGCTCAAGTGAAGAAAATCCTGTACCAGCAGCCGTGCTATTGCCACTGCGATCGCAGCCAAGGCCACGGCAGCCTGCTCGATTGCTTCGCCAGCAGGCATGGCTCCGGCTGCGATGTGTGCATGCGAGAAGCGATCTACTCGTATGAGCAATCTCACAAGGGCAAGACCGCTGCGCAGATCCGCGCCGGGATCGAACGCGGGGAGTGGCGCGATGTCGATATGTCGAAGTACGCCGCGCCGGTAGTGGCCAAGTAGTGCGGAATTGCCACAACGCCTTTCAGATCCGTGGTTAACCTTTCCAGCCAGTTCGCAGTCTAATCGGCAGCTGATCCATGGCAATCCACGCAATCTCAGCCCGCGAAACAGGAGGGTCTATGAATGTGCGCGTCAGGTTGTGTGCCTTGATGCTGGGTATGACCGCGTGCATGGGTGCCGCGGTTTCGCCGGCTAGAGAGCAAGTGCAGGAAAAGCAGCAGCATGTTGTCGCGCTGGATGAGTTGAACAAACAGGCAGCGCGGCTCGCCGAGACGCGGCAGGTGAATGAAAATGCCGTACGGCACTTGTTGTCGTCGGATGCCGGACAGAAAGCGCTGAAATCCGCCAACGTCGCTTACCAGCGAGTTGACAAGGCCATCGGGCAGTTGAGCGATCAAGAATTGGCGAGGTTGGCGGATCGTTCGCGCCAAGCGGAGAGCGATTTTGCAGCGGGCTTTATTTCCCCCAAGACGCTGGCGTACATCATTCTGGCGATCGTAGTCATTGCGGTGATCGTCGTTCTGGTTTGAGGCGGGGTAACCGTCGCAACGCGCGTATCCACGCGCGCAGGTCATTTCATGCAAAGTTTCTTGTCAGCACGCGCTGTAATTCCGTAAACTTTGTTAGCCTAGCCGACGAACGGATTACAGGAGGATGGATGAACGCTTGCGGGAAGTGGTGTGTTCGGGCCCTGGCAGTAGTCCTTTTGCCGTGCTTTGCAGTGACCCCTGCGTGCGTGCAGGCGCAGGACAAACATGTCGTCTCCTCTCACGAACTGAGCAAGGACGCGGCGCGGCCCGCTGAAACGCGCGGAGCTAACGAAGCCGCGTTGAGACAGCTGTTTTCTTCCGAGCAAGCGCAGCAGGCGCTCAAGTCCGCGAATATCGATTACGGGAAAGTAGATAAAGCCGTCGGTCAGTTGAGCGATGAAGATTTGGCAAAGCTGGCGGCCCGCTCGCGCCGGGTGCAAGACAATTTCGCCGGCGGAAAAATGGGAAGCTTATCTGACCGCGACTTGCTGATTATCATCATCATCGCGGTCTTGGTGATCGCGCTGATAGCTGTTCTGCTGCGCTGAAGGCAATCCGTTCGCGCTCGTGAAAACCTCGATGCTCCGTGTATTCGCGGGTTTCTTGCTGGGCTTTTCCCCGGCGCTGTTGGCCCAAGCGGCACCGACGAAGAGTTCGGGTGTGTGGCTCGAGGTTCCGTATGTCAAACAAAGCGAAGACGGCTGCGGCGCGGCGGCCATTGCGATGCTCCTGCAATATTGGAGGGCTCATGGCACGCCGATCGCTGCCAACCGGGCGAATGCCACGGCGATCCAGAAACAGCTCTATTCGCAAAAGGCGCGGGGCATTTTCGCTTCGGACATGGAGCGCTATCTTCGCGAGTCTGGCTTTCGCGAGTTTGCCATTCGCGGCGAATGGAGCGATTTGCGGCAACACCTCGAGCAGGGAAGGCCGCTGATTATCAGCATCCAGCCGGGCAGTGCGAAAGTGCCGCTTCATTACGTGGTAGTGACGGGAATGGATTGGGAGCGAGAAGCGGTTTTCGTCAACGATCCGGCGCGCGGCAAGCTTTTGCGCATCGAGCGGCAGGAATTCGAAAGAGAATGGCAAGCTGCGCGAAACTGGATGCTCCTCGCGGTGCCCGCCGCGGCAAACTGATCCTACTTTTCCTTTTGCTTGTGATCCGCTCGCCTGCGTTTGCGCAGCAAACCCCGTCGGACGCCGCGCGCCTTGCCGAGGCGCAAAAGGCCTTTGACTCCGGACAGTGGGAAGAAGCAGCAAAGTTGTCGCAAGGCCCTGAAGGCCAGTCTCCGGAGCTGGATTTTGTTCGCGGGTTGGCGCTCGCCAGGCAGCAACAATGGAACGAATCCCGCCAGGCCTTTGCAGCTGGGCATCTAAAGAATCCGAACGATGCGCGATTTCTTGTGGAGCTGGCCGGCATCGATTACAAGCAGAATGATTATTCGGCGGCCAAGCGAAATTTGCGCGCCGCTTTACGCTTGGGTTCGCGAGATAGCTACACGTTCGATTTCCTGGGCACCATTTACTTTCTGGAAGGCAATCTCGAAGCAGCGCTGAAATACTGGAACGCGATCAACAAACCGCGCTTGCGGAATGTCGCCGTGCAGCCGGCTCCGCGACTTGAGGCAACGCTCCTCAACCGTGCCATCACATTCAATGCGCCGCAAGTTTTGAGCGGCGATGCTTTGCTTTCCACTCGCGCGCGGCTTGAGAACCTGGGCATCTTTTCGCGTGAGCGCGTGCAGCTGACGCCCGCAGGCGAAACCTTTGACGCTACGCTGCATCTCGCAGAGCGCAACGGATGGGGCGATTCGAAGGTGGAAGGCGCGATCGCGCTGCTGAGCGGAGTGCCCTACGCGACCGTCTATCCCGAAATCTACAATCTCAGGCATCGCGCAATCAACTTCACGTCGTTGCTGCGATGGGATTCCGAAAAGCGCCGAGCCTTCGGGGTGCTTTCGACACCCCTGTTCGACAACCCGGCTCGTCGATTGCAGGTCTATTTCGATGCGCGAAATGAAAACTGGAACCTGAGCAATACGTTCTTCGGAGGCAGCACTGCCCTGAGCGACTTGAATTTGCGCCGCATAGCGGGAGGCGTCGAGCTGCATTCGGTCGCGAACGGACGCTGGCGCTGGAGCACCGGAATGGAAGTTGCAAGCCGCTCGTTCCGCAATCTGCAAGGGACCAACTCCACGGCGGAGAAAGCTTTCTTCACTGACGCCAATTCGTTCGGTTATTGGCTTCGCGTGGACCGCTCGCTGTTGCGCGTACCCGAGCGCAGGTTCGCGCTGGACTCATCAGCGGAAGGACGGATCGGGCGTACGTTCGCGGAAAATCTAGGAGCGTTTGGCACGGTTCGGGGTTTGTTAGAAGCGCACTGGTTGCCCCGGGCCAGCGGGGACGACTACGAGGTGCGCACTCAGCTTCGCGCAGGGGCCACGCTGGGCCGCGTGCCATTCGACGAACTGTTCCAACTTGGCGTCGAACGCGACAGTGACCTGTGGCTGCGCGGCCACGCGGGTACCTCCGGCGGCCGCAAGGGCGCGGCACCGCTAGGCCGGCGCTACTTCCTCGTGAACTGGGAGATGGACAAAAATGTTTACAGCAACGGACTCTTCACTGTGAAGCTTGGTCCGTTCCTCGATACCGGCAGCATCGCCGACGCTTCCGGTCTGTTCGGCTCGCAACGCTGGCTGTGGGACACGGGCGCGCAATGCAAAGTGCGCGTGCTTGGAAGCATAACCGTCGTGCTGATCTACGGCCGCGACCTGCGCGGCGGCCACAATGTTTTCTACGGCACGGCCCTTCGCTAAAGCCGTCCGATCTTACCGACTTACACTTTCATTTTTCTTGGCCCTGCGTCCAACCAGACAGTAGGATGTCTTCGTCACGGCATCGCAGATTTGCGCAACATCCCAGCAAGCAGAAAGAGGTCAAGATGGCCGCGCGCCGAATCTCCGCAACGCTGATACTCGGTATTGCAATTCTTGCGTCGCTCTTCGTGGCGCTCACCGGAGGTCACCGCCTGATGGCCGCGGACGAAAGAGCTTCACACGGCTTTGACGTGGCAAATCTGGATCGTACCTGCAAGCCTTGCGACGACTTCTACCAGTTCGCGGTGGGCGGCTGGCTGAAAAATAACCCGATTCCGCCGGAGTATCCGGTGTGGGGCAGCTTCATTACCCTGGCGGACAAGAATCAACAAGCATTGCACGGCATCCTGGAAACCGCGGCGGCGAACGCTTCTGCCGTTCCCGGCTCGAACGAGCAGAAAATCGGCGCCTTCTACGCAAGCTGCATGGACACGAAAGAAATTGATGCCCAGGGAATGAAGCCGATCAGCGCGGAGTTGGCTTCCATTGAAGCGATTCATGAGACGGCAGGCTTGATCGACACCGGCGCGCGGTTTCAAGCCGCCGGCGTAGGCGTGCTCTTCAACTTCGGCTCCGATCAGGATTTCAAGGACAGCTCTAAGGTCATCGGAGAAGCGAACCAGGGCGGCTTGAGCCTCCCGGATCGCGACTATTACACGCGCGATGACGACGAATCCAAAAGGCTGCGGCAGCAGTTCGTGGAGCACGTTGCCAAGCTGCTCGTTCTGACAGGCAACGCGCAGGACAAAGCCGCCGCGGAAGCAAACACTGTCCTGAGCGTCGAGACTTCGCTTGCGAAGGCCTCTATGACCAACGTGGAGCGCCGCGATCCCGAAAGGATCTACCACAAGATGAGCCTGGCGGACGCGCAAGCCTTGACTCCGCACCTTTCCTGGGAGGCCTATTTTCAAGCGGTAGGCAGCCCGAAGCTCACGGAAATCAACATCGGGCAACCCGATTTTTTCAAAGCCCTAGATGGCATGCTGACCGGCGTTCCCCTTGCCGACTGGAAGGCTTACTATCGCTGGCACCTCATCAACCGTTCTGCCGGGCTTCTCTCTGATCCATTCGTGCAGGAAAATTTCGCATTCAACGGCCGCATTCTCACGGGCTCCAAGGAAATTCGTCCGCGCTGGAAGCGATGCACGAGCGCCACAGACCAGCAGTTGGGCGAGGCTCTCGGCCAAGTCTATGTGCAGAAGTATTTTCCGCCGGAGGCAAAAACGCGCGCACTGGAGCTTGTGCACAATTTACTCGCGGCCTTGCGCGACGATTTGCAGACTTTGCCGTGGATGAGCGCGGCCACGCGCAAAGCGGCCATCGAAAAACTTGAAGCGTTCACCATAAAAATCGGCTATCCGGACAAGTGGCGCGATTACTCCGCGCTGAAAATCGATCGCGGCCCTTACGTCCGGAATGTTTTTCGCGCTGCGCAATTTGAGAACGCGCGCGACCTTGCGAAAATCGGCAAACCCGTTGACCGCGGCGAGTGGGGCGAAACTCCTCCCACGGTCGATGCCTACGACAATCCGCAGCTCAACGAAATCGTGTTCCCCGCCGGCATCCTGCAACCGCCGTTTTACGACCCCAAGCGCGACGACGCCTACAACTACGGCGGTATCGGCGCGGTGATCGGCCACGAAATTACGCATGGCTTCGACGACCAGGGCGCACAGTTCGATCCGCGAGGCAACCTGAAAAATTGGTGGACGCCCGAGGACCTGAAGAGTTTTCGGGAGCGCGGCGAGTGCGTGGCAAAACAGTTCGATGGATATGAAGTCGAGAAGGGCTTGCACGAAAACGGCAAGCTGGTCGAAGGGGAGAGCATCGCCGATCTGGGTGGAGTAACACTGGCGTTTGCAGCGTTCCAAAAATCGCTGCATGGAAAGGCGGGCGAAAGAGATGCCAACGGTTTCACGCCCGAGCAGCGATTTTTTCTAGGCTACGCGGAAAATTGGGCCGTCAACGTCCGCCCCGAGCTCGCGCGGCTGCAAACCAACACCGACCCGCACCCGCTGCCAAAGTTTCGCGCAAACGGGCCGCTTTCCAATATGGCGGAATTTGCGAAAGCGTTCGGCTGCAAAAAGGGCGATACGATGGTGCGCGGGCAAGCTTGTAAGATCTGGTAGGAACCCAACGCGTATCGCCAGCCGGAAGCTTAGAAGTGAAGAACGATGTCCGTGTTCGCCTGCGCGCTGTTTTGCCATTCGCCGAACAGATGGGTCCTCACCCAATCGAGTTCCAGGCGCGCAGAGAGATGGGGAAAGATACGGTAGTCCGCTCCTCCGCCCACCTGCAAACCAAAACCATTCTTGCTGTTACCCGCTGTCTGGGGCAGGATGTGCACGCCGCCGGCGATCGCGTGCGCCCACGGTTCCCATTTGCGGGCGCGCCAGGCGATTTTCGGGCCGGCACCGTAGCTGATGTATTTGACGTGCTCGTTCTGGTAGATCGTGGGCGCAAAGGAAGTGTTGACGTTGCCCTCGATTCCAAACCACTCGTTTGTGAAATAGGTGACGGAAGTGTTGGTGCCCACGCCCGTTGCGTAGTATAGCGAGGAGCGAAACCTCACCAGCGAAATGCCCAACGCCAGTTGCCAGCGGAAGTCATCGCGGCTGCCATACACAAATTTAGGTTCGGGAGCGGCCGGCAAAGCTTCGGGCGGTCCCGCGAGCGAGCGTGCTTCAGCAAGCGAGGATGCGCTTGCAAACCGCGGCTCAGCTGACGGCGACAAGAGGGCGTTTGATAATTTAGGTGAGGCCGCCGCCGCGGAGGTATTTGCAAAATCCTCGGCCACGTTGGCATTCGCTTGTGAGGAAACGGTGCGATCGTCTTGCGCCCGCATGATGCTCGTAGCGGCAAGCACCAGCACGGCGACTAAAAGTAGCCTATTCATATTTTTCCCCTCAGAGGGATAGACCCCGGGGCGCTAGCCAGCCACTCTGTTACGGTAAACAAGCCGCAGCACCGTTGTCCACGAAATTTAGATGTCGGGTTGCGCATAGCGGACTGCCTCAGCGAAAGATTGAGGAACTCATCACCCGGGCTGGCAAGGCAACTCTAGGGATTGTGGCGAGTGACGGGTCTAAAGACCCGCCACTACGGATTGGCGCAGACGCGGTGCGAGCCGCTCTGCCAGGAAAAAGCCGCCGAAGAGCAGGGAGGAGTATAGGGCGTCGCCAGCGAGCGTATTCCAGAACAAGGGAAAGCCGGCGATGTAGCAAGCGACGAGGCCGGCCGTTGTGTAGGGAAAACTGTCGAGGAACGCCCAGACGCCGAAATTGGTGATCAGGAAAAATTGAAGAGAGCCGAGGAACGTCGCTCCTCCGATGCGCAGAAGATTGCGCCTCCGATTTAGAAAGCGGCCGATGAGGACGCTAAGTAGAAAGCTGGCGTAGACCAACGGGCTGAGCTTGTTGAAGCCGATGATAAGGTCGGTGGCGAACATCACCAGCAGCGGGAACAGGAAGGCGAGGCGGCGGTCGCGCACCATTGCGCCAGAGAAGAGAGCGACGGCACCCACGGGAGTAAAGTTCCAGGGATGCGGAGCGAGGCGCAGAGCAGCCGCGAGAACGATCGTAGCGAAGATGACAAAGGTGCGGAGCATTACTGCTTCCTTCTCGGATTTTTCCATTTTCATTTTGTTCTCCTTTGGCCGGGCTCAAGACTCGGCTCCTGCTATTTGGTATCTGCTTGCCTAGCTGGGTCGCAGCGGTGCTGCGCCCCCTACAGCGGCTGCGCGTGGCAGCAGGTCGCAGTAGATGAAGGAATCGCGCTCGACTACTTCTCCGGTGCGAACGGAAATGCGGTGGCGGAAGATGGGTCCATCGAAGACGAAAGTATGGAATTCGCCGTTTTCGCCGCAGGGATCGACTGCGGCGGGCAAATCGCGGAAGAAGGAAGCGTCCAGCTCGCGACCGGCGAAGCTGCGGTCGAGAACTTTGGGATCGACGCAGGCGGCGACAGCGCGGAAGCCGGTCGCGTGAAATTGGCGGATGAGCTGGCGGGTGTCGCGCTTCCAGATGGGGAAGAGCGCGGTCATGCCAATGCGCGCGAGATTTTTCTCGCGGTAGGCGCGGAGATCCTCGAGGAAGATGTCGCCGAAGGCGACGGTTCGCACGCCGGCCTCGTAGTGGACGCGCAAGGCTTCTTCCATGCGAGCTTCGTAGATCGGATTCACGCATTGCGGCGGGATGCGCACCTCGTGCAGTGGAAGACCGATGGATTGGGCCTGCTGCGCGAGAAGTTCGCGACGGACGCCGTGCATGCTGATGCGATCGTAAGTTTCGGTGACCGTGGTTAGAAGGGCGGCGACAGGGACGTTGTCCTGAAGGAGCGCATGAAGAGCCATGGCGCTGTCTTTGCCACCGGACCAGCAGAAGAGGATGGGAGTGGTCACGGCTGCAAGCTCCTTAAGGGAACGACAAGTTCATCGGGGTTGGAATGCTGACGCGCCATGTGCGCTGCTACAAATCGTGCCTAGATGGGGTGCCGCGGTGCTGCGCCCTGCACAGAAGAGCGGGATCGATTGCATTAGTTTTTGCCGCTGAAGCGGTAGTTCATGCCTACGCGGACGTCGCGGCCGAGAGACGGATAACCGATAGCGTCCTGGTAGTGCTTGTCAAAGAGATTGGTGGCGCGAGCGTACAGCGAGATGCCGCGGCCCATGGCGTAGCTGCTGGAAATATCGAAGCGAGCGTAACCGGGATTGCGCGTTAGGCCGAGGAAGAGAAAATCGCTGTCGGTGCGCGCGCCGCTGAAGTAACCGGCGATAATGAAATTGAATTGGCGAAATGAAGAACTCAGCGTGAGGGAGCCGGAATGCGTCGGCCGGCGGATCAGGTGGTTGCCGGCGATTTCCGCAAGGTCGAAAGCGTTGGGCGACACGAGGACGCGGCTGTCGTCATACGAATAATTGCCCGCGAGCATGAGCCAGCGAACGAGGCGAGTTTCGACGGCTATGTTGGTTCCTCGCGCCCGAGCCAGATCGGTGTTGAAAAAATTGCCCCAGAAGGCGGGGCAGCCAGCGGGCTGCGGAATCGCGCAAGGACTGAACGGAAAGCACGACGTGAAACTGATGATGTCGTAGAAGCGGCTGGAAAAATAGTCGGCGGAAATTTTCACGCGATCGTCCGCAAGTTTTTGCTCGATTCCGGTGTTCCAGGTCTTGCTGGCTTCGGGCTTAAGGGAGGGATTGCCCGGGAAGCACGGACTGAAGCCCGCGTTTTGGTCGAAACGCGGCTCGACGATCCCTTCTCCGTAAAAAAAGCGGTAACGCGTGTCGCCCCAGAAGCCGCTGCCGTACCGCAGGCCAAGCGATGCCCCGACGCGCGGCACGACGCGCGTGCCGAAGCTGCCGTTGGCTTCCGCCCGTGCGCCAAAATCCAGCGACACACGCCGATGAGGTAGGTAGCGAAGATCGAGGTAGCCGCCTTGATTGTTGCGGCGAAGATGGCCTATGCCCAGGAACGAGATGTCGGCATTCTCGACTTCGTATTGATATCCGGCGGTAGCACTAATTTTGCGGAGAATGTAGCTGGTCTGCGCGTTGATGCTGGCGCGATTGTATTCGCTCTTTGCACCCGCCGAAGTGAAATCGCAAAACTCAGCGGTGGGCACGGCCGCGGGATCGGTCCGCGGGCAGCCGGCGAAGGGATCGGTGGCAAAAAAACTCTGGATGGGATTTGCGGTGAACATGTGATGGTACGACTCCGCACTGCTGACCTGATGGTGCCAGTGCGCTCCGCTGGTGAAATCCCAGCGGGCGTTGGCGCTGAAATCGTGGAGATCGTTGATCTGGTGGAGGCTCGGAGGGGTGATCAAAGTTTGCCCGGGAATGCCAGCCTCGCTGGTGTTGTTGCGGAGCGCTAGGCGCAGCTGATTGGTTTCGCTGAAGGCGTAGCCGAAGTTCCCGGACACGGTGCGATTGCGGAAGGAGTTGTTAGGGCCTTGTCCATCGGAGGTGAAGTAAGAAGCTGCGCCGGAATAGTCGAAAGAGCCGAGCAGGCCGCTGAGTTGCGCGCCACCGCGCGCGGTGGAAAAGCTGCCGCCTTCGGTGAAGAGATTGACAGCAGGAACACGAGTTTCGCCGCGATGAGTAAAAACCTGGATGACGCCGGAGACGGCGTCGGTGCCATAGAGCGCGCTTTCGGCGCCGCGCACAACTTCGACTTTGTCGATGTTGTCGAGCGTGAAATTGGAGAAGTCAAAGGTGCCGCCGGGCAGATTTACCGCCGTGCCGTCGACAAGCACTTTGGTCTGGTAGGAATTGCCACCGTTCAAGAAAATTCCGGCGAAACCACCTTCGGGACCGGTTCGGTCGATGGCAACTCCTGAGCTGTAGAGCAAAACGTCGGTGAGCGGAACCGCTTGGCGACGCTCGATTTCTTCGCGCGTGATAACGGAGACGGATGCAGACGTCTCCTGAGCGAGCGCGGGTTCGGCTTGCGCGCTTACGACTACGCTGGAGGAGAGGCGTTCGAGCCCGAGACGGAGATCGAGGTTACGCGACTCGCCGGCCGAAAGCTCTAGAGTGAAGTCGCGCGGAACGAAGGATGGCCGTGTGAACTGAATGTGGTAACGGCCTGCGGGCAGATCCAGGGTGTAAGCACCGTCGCTTGAGGATATGGCAGCGAGTACAGGCGCATTTGGAACGGTTTCGAGTTGCGCCGTGATGCGAACACCGGCGATGCCGGCTCCGTTGGGATCAAACAGCGTGCCTGAAAGATGCGCGTCCGGTGAGCTGGCTTGTGCTGAAGATGACAAGGGAATTGCGACGGCAAGAAAGGTGAAAAAGCTTGCACGAAGAGAGATTGTTTTCATTTTTGTCCTCCGCTCCGCACGCGTGGGAGCTTGAAGGTTGGCCCTGCGCTTGATCGCGCGGGCTGCGAACTTCGCCGGTCTCCTGGCTTGGCGGGGAGTGCGGCCCGGTTTGCGGGCCTGTGCGTGGCCTTCCCGCGACGCCGCCTGAACAGCAAGCGCTTCGCCGCAGTGACCTGCGCAGTGTGGTTCCGCCGTACAGTCGCGCGTCGGCGACGGCTTTCTTGTTGTTTGCCTCTCGATTGAGGTCGAGGGCGGCACAAGCGCAACCAGAATGAGGTTGCCCGTCTTCCCGAGCACGAAGTTCGCGGTGATTGTGAGGGGCTTGGGCCCGCTGTGGATGATGGTGTGCCGCGAGCAAATCCGCAGCGCCGGGGTTAACGAGAAAAATTCCTACGACGTTGGCAGCAAATTCACACGGGGGCGGCCGTTCGAGCCTTGCTCGACGGTGAGCGGCGTGTGAAAAACCTGTTCCAGCAAATCGCGTTGATAGACGCTCGCGGGAGAACCTACGCGCAAACTCTTGCCTTTTTGCAACAGCACGACCTGATCGGCGTATTCCGCGGCGAGGTTGAGCTCGTGGGTAACGACCACAACGGTGTAGCGGTTTTCCGCGGCGAGACGGCGCAGTGTGGCGAGGAGATCGACCTGAGCGCCGATGTCGAGGTGCAGCGTGGGCTCATCGAGCAGGAGAAGCAGCGGCTGCTGGCATAGAGCTCGAGCGAGAATGACGCGCTGCCTTTCGCCGCCGGAGATCTCATTCATCCAGCGATCGCTGAGATGATCAGCGCTTACTTGCGCTAGAGCGTTGCGCGCGATCAGGACATCATCTTCATTTTCAAAGCGTAGGTGCCGGCCGTAGGGATGGCGGCCTTGCAGGACGAACTCCCAGGCACGCGCAGGGAAGAGGAGCGGAGTCTCTTGCTGGACCATGGCGATGCGTTGCGCGCGGGCTCGCGGCGCGAGCGTGTGGGTGACAAAGCCGTTCAACAGGACGCGGCCGGAAAGGGGCGCGAGCGCGCCGGCGATTAACTTGAGGAGAGTGGACTTGCCACTGGCATTGGGGCCCAGGATGGCGACTATTTCACCGGGACGAGCTTGGAAGCTGTTGGCTTCCAAGGTGAAGAGCGGGGCTTGCGAGGGATTGGCGGAGTAGGCGTAGCTGACCTGCTCGACACTGAGCCGGACTTCGCTGCCTGGGCGAGGAGCGTCGCCGAGGTTCGGCCATGACGAGTGCGCAGGGCTGCTCATGCCGAGCCTCGACGTAAGAGATAGATGAAGAGCGGGGCGCCGGCGAGCGCGGTCATTGCCCCCACGGGAAGCTCCGAGGGTGCGACTACGGTACGCGCCAGCGTGTCTGCGAGGACCAGCGCGATGGCGCCACCAAATGCTGCGGTGGGCAGCAGAGTGCGATGGTCAGAGCCAAAGAGCAAACGCATGACGTGCGGGACGAGAAGGCCTACATAGCCGATAGCGCCGCTGACAGAAACGGCGAGGCCGGTGAGAATCGATGCGGCGATGTAGACCACGAGACGGACGCGGCGAACATCGACGCCGAGGTGCATGGCTTCTTTTTCTCCGGCGAGGAGCAGATTCAAATCGGAGGCAGTGGTGTAGATGGCGCCCGCGGCGGCGAAAAAGCCAACTCCCAGGACCCAGCGCAGACTTGCCTGCAAGGGACTGGAAAGGTCGCCCATGAGCCAGAAAGCCATGCCGCGGAAATCGCGGCCGCTGAGGGTAGTCATCAGGAACATGATGATGGCGGATAGGAAGGAAGCACTGATGATGCCGGCGAGGAGCAGAGTGGCGCTGTCGATTTGCCCCTGGCGGCGGCCGAGGAAATAGACGGCGGCGATGGTAGCTGCGGCGCCGAGGAATGCACCAAAAGGAGTGAAGAGCGCGGCGAGCCACACCGGAAGCGCGAGATGAGGCTCGGCGATGAGCGCAAGGATGGCTCCGAGGGCAGCGCCACTGGACACGCCAAGCACGTAAGGGTCGGCGAGCGGATTACGTAGCAGCGCCTGGAAGCTGGTGCCGGCCACGGAGAGAGACGCACCAACGACAATCGCGAGGAGAATGCGCGGCAAGCGAATCTCAATGACGATCATCCCATAATCGCTGGAGAGGGCCTTGGTCTGGTGGAGCAAAACGCTAATCAGGTCACGTCCGAGGCCATAGAGGGAAACAGGAACGGCGCCAAGCTTGAGTGCGACCACAACGACAACAAAAAGGATGGCGGCCAACAGGCTGCACTGAAGGAAGAGGCGTTGCAGCGTCAGAGGGCGCATGCTTGCTCCTTCAAGATCTCTGCGTTAAATGTTGACGCAAAGGATGCGCGACGCGGCGGCGAGCTCGGTGCCGGTGGATTTACCTGCTCTTTATAGTTCTGCGGCTTTTCGACAAAGGCCTCAGGGTGCAGTTGCCGCGCGAGGTCTTCAACGGCGCGGACGAGGCGCGGAGCGGGACGGTTGATGGCATCGCCGATCGTGGCGTAGCGACGATTGCGCACAGCATTGAGAAGACGCCAGCCGGGAAGATCAGCAAGGGCATCAGCACCATGCGGCGCAGCGCCGAAATGGGATTCCACAAAAATGAGAAATTCCGGCTGAAGATGGACGACTTCCTCGAGGTTGACCTGCGGCCAGTTCTGCGACGAATCGATGACAGAGACGGCGCCTGCGTGGCGCAGTGCGTCTGTGATGAAAGTGTCTTTGCCTATGGAGATGAGCGGCTCGGTCCAAACGATAAAGAGAACGCGGCGGGGAGGGAGCGAAGAGAGGCGGTCCTGGAGGGCCGCTAATTGGCGCTCGAGATCGGCGGCGAGCGCGGTTCCGGTTTCCGGGACGCCGAGCAGGTCGGCAAGACGAGCGACTGAGGTAATGATGGCGTCGACCGTATGAGGATCGGTGGCGTACGAAGGGATTCCGATGTCTGCGAGGGCCTGGACAGTTTCGAGGCGGTTCAGATTTTTGGTGACCAGCACGAGGTCGGGGTGGAGTGCGGCGATGGCTTCGAGGCTGGGATTAACGGCGCCGCCAACTTTGGTTTTTTGCTGCGCCGCCGCCGGGAAATCGCAGTAGTCGGTGTCGCCGACCAGGCGGTCCTGCAGGCCCAGAGCGTAGACCGTCTCGGTAAGGTTGGGCGCGAGGGAGACGATACGGTGGATGGACTGCGGGACACGGATCGTACGGCCGACTTCGTCAGTGATTTGCCGATAAGTGGTAGGCGTTTGGAGCGGCGAGGCGGTTGCTTGCGCAGCACGAATTGCAGCGTCGCAAAACAAGAAGACGACCGCGGCCGCAGCGACACGTCTTAGCTTCGAGTGAATGAACATTCGCAACACGAGTCCCCGTTTGCGAGAAGTGCCCTCCAACGAAAAAGCCCCATGCGAGCAGCGATGGGGCTCAAAGACGGCACCTCTTCTCGCGAAAGGCGCAATCCCCGCGGCATGGGAGGGTAGCCTGGCTTACGGCTTTTCAGCCGATTACAGTGGCGGGACCGCGGCCGATTTGCACGGCCTTCCCCGCTTCCCTTGCCCGCAAAATAGAACCATGAGTGTATGCCGCACGACAGGCGGAGTCAATTGAGCTGCTCGGACGTCCGTCGTTTGAGGACGCATCAGCGATTTTTCCAGTTGGGCTTACGCTTTTCGACGAGTGCGCGAAGGCCTTCTTGAGAGTCCTCGAGGCGATAGAGTTCGTTGAGGAAGATATTCATCGATTTCTTCAGCCCTTCGCGGAGGGAAAGTCCCATACCTCCGAGGATGGCCCTTTTGGCCATGGCGAGAACGGGGCCGGAGTGTGCGGTGATGCGCGTCACAAGCTCGTTGACGGTGGCTTCGAGCTTGGCTTCGGGGACCAGACGGGTAACCAGGCCGAGTTCGAGCGCACGTTCGGCGGTAATGGCTTCACCAGTCAAAATGATTTCGAGAGCGCGCTTTGGTCCGACCAGGAATGGCAGGATCGTGGAGGCGAGAGGAGGGAACACGCCGATGGTGATTTCCGGCTGCGCGAAGCGGGCTTTCGGCGTGGCGATGACGAGATCGCCGAAAGCGGCCAGCTCGGCGCCGCCGCCAATGGCCGGGCCGTTTACAACGCAGAGGACGGGCTTGCTGACCTCCAGCATTCCCGCGAATGCGGCGTGAAACGCATCCAGCATCTGGTAGACGCGTTGCGTAGTGTATTCGCCGATATCCACGCCGCCGCTGAAGACTTTGCATGCGGAATCGAGCGCGATGAGCTTGACGTCATCGCGCTCGCCGGCGAAAACAATACCATCGGCAATTTCGCGGAGCATGGCCTCGTTGAGGAGGTTGTGATCCGGACGATTGAGAGTGAGCCGAGCGACGCTCTCGTCGATGCGAAATTTTACGAACTCAAAATCTTCTGGTTTGCGACGTACCGCTCCGGTTGTGAATTGTTCCGTGCTAACCGTCTCAACCATACTGTGGCCTCCTGAACCGTTCGGCGCATTAAGAGCGGCGGAAAATTGGGCAAAATCGATGCTAGCACAGGGTTAGTGCCTTGCTTTTGGCGTGAGCGGCGGGCGTGCGCAAACAGTTTGCGGATGAACCGGGGATGGCACGCGGCGGTGTAATCGATTGAGCACGCTTTGCGGGAGCATCGATAAGTCATGCGAACATCAGAAGCGCTAAATATGGCCGACATCAGAACAGATGCCGCGTTTGCGGTTCGCTTGGTTGGCGCGGTTGACGTAGAGGGATTTCCGCCGGAGCGGGCTTGGGAAACGGCTCCGCCCGTTTGCTTTAGCGCCGACTGGCAAGGCAAGAACGCGGACAGGCACAGGGAAACGCAGGTGCGGCTGCTGTGGAATGCGGAGTTTTTGTTTTTGCGATTTGACGCTTGGTACAGGAGCATTACCGTTTTTGCGGATGCGGAGCCCTCCGGGAGACGGGACGCGCTTTGGGATCGCGACGTTTGCGAAGCTTTTCTTCAGCCGCCGTGCTCGGATTCGCGCTGTTACAAGGAAATTGAGGTGGCGCCAAATGGATTCTGGATTGATCTCAAGATTGCTCCAGGAGAAAAACGCGATTTACAGGGCGGCTTGCGGCGACGGGTGCATATCGATGAACACAAGAAGCAGTGGTATGCGGTGCTGGCGCTGCCCATGAAGAGCTTCGTTGAGCATTTCGAGATGTCCGGTGTGTGGGGAGTGAATTTTTTCCGAGTGGAAGGGGCTGCGGAGCCGCGTTTTTATTCGGCGTGGCGACCGACAAATACGCCGACGCCAAATTTTCATGTGCCGGAAGCGTTTGGGGCGCTGGTGTTCACGGAAGCAGCCAGCAAAATCCGGGGCTAGCGAAGGACATCCTTTTTTCTTATCCTTTCGATGTGCCACTCATCGACGTGCCACGCGCGCTGCGATTCCGATTGTTGGTGCTGTTTAGTTTATTCGGCGTTCTGGCCGGTTGCTTTGCCGCAGATGTTCTAGTAGCGCGGCCTCGGCAGGCTACAGACTCTCCAGACAATTCTCCGGTCGTGACCAAGGTTGAGCCGCCGAATTGGTGGCTGCGGCTGACGCCGGAGCTCATGGTGCTGCTAAGTGGACGTCATCTGGAAGCGACCGGAGTTGCCTGCAATCTTCCGAATCTGGTGGTGGAACGCACGCAGGCGACTGCGGGCGGGAGTTACCTTTTCGTGTGGTTGAAATTCGGAGCGGAGATGAGATCGGGAACGGCGGTCTGCCGCATCAGCACACCGACGGGCACGACCTCGTTCGAACTGCCACTCGCGGCACGCGACCAAACGATTCACAAGTTTCAAGGACTCACGGCGGCAGACGTCATTTACCTGATCATGCCGGACCGTTTTGCCAATGGCGACCCGGCGAATGACCAGCCTGCGGAAGCACCGGGATCGCATGATCGTTCGAAGGCGCGCGCTTATCATGGCGGCGATTTGCGCGGGATTCGCGAGCACCTGGATTATTTGAAGGATTTGGGCGTCACAACACTGTGGCTGACGCCAATCGTCAAGAACGGCGCGACTGAGGATTACCACGGTTACGGCGCGGTAGATCAGTATGCGGTTGAGCCGCACCTGGGCAATTTGCGGGAGTACCAAGAACTTGTATCAGCAGCGCATCAGCAGCGCATGAAGGTTTTATTCGACATTGTCCCAAACCATGTCGGGCCAAAGCACCCGTGGGCTGCCAAGCCGCCACTGCCGGACTGGTTTCACGGAACAGTGCAGCGCCACATGAATGCTTCCGCGGCGGTGAGCGGAGTTTTCTACGGCGAAGCGGAAAACCATGGCCACGATTTGTTTGAAGCCATCGTCGATCCGCACGCGCCGCCGCGGCTTTCGAGGAACCTGACGGAAGGATGGTTCGTGGACCTACTTCCGGACATGAACACGGAAAATCCGGTAGTCGCGCACTATTTGCTGCAGAACGCGATCTGGTGGACGGAATCGTCGGGTTTAGACGGATTCCGCGTCGACACGTTTCCGCATGTCTCGCGGCAATTCTGGTCGCGCTGGCACGCAGGTTTGCGGAGGATTTATCCGCGTTTGACCACGATCGGCGAGGTGTTTCATCCGGATGCGCGCGTGACCTCGTTCTTTGCCGGCGGGCAGAAGCGATACGACGGAATCGACAGCGGAGTGAGCACGCTTTTCGATTATCCGATGTACTTTGTGCTGCGCGACGTCCTGCTTAAGGGCGCGCCCGTTGGACGCATCGTAGATGTGCTGCGGCACGATGCGCTTTATCCCCGACCGGATGAGCTAGTCGCCTTTTTTGGAAATCACGACGTCACGCGGTTTGCGAACGACAAAGGAAGCTCCGCGGCGAAGCTGAAGCTGGCATTTGGATTGACGCTCACGCTGCGCGGGATTCCGCAGCTTTATTACGGCGATGAAATTGGCATGGCGGGTGGAGGCGATCCGGACAATCGGCGGGATTTTCCGGGCGGGTGGCGTGAGGATGTGCGGAATGCGTTCACGGAGCCTGGCAGAACGCCTAAACAGCAAGAAATTTTCGCTTACATGCAGACGCTGTTGCGTTTGCGTGGCGAGCACGAGGCGCTGCGCGGCGGGCGTTTGTGGCATCTCTTTTCAGATGAGGGAGCGTACGTATTCCTCCGCGAAACGGACGAGGAGCGCTTGCTGATCGTTTTCAATAATGCAGGGCAGGCTCGCGAGCTCCAGATTCCGGTGAACGATACGCGTGCGCAAGGTGCGGCGAGAGTATCGCGATTGTTTGGGGACGCGGCGGCGGAGATCGCTGGAAAGGAAGTTCATGCCCGCGCGCCCGGGCAGTCGATATCGATTTTCGTGTTGAATTAAGAATTAAAAGTTTAGTTGTAGTGCCCAGTCTTTCATGGCTTCCGGCACGCTGATGGTGACCGAACGCGCGCCGGCGTCGTAATGCCATTCGTTGATGGCGTGGTCGCCGATGCGGATTTCTTTTGGTTCCGCGGCGACGCCGAAGACGGTCACGTTGGCGCTGGTCCACCAGGGCTGAAAGACCCCGTTCGTGGTGCTGCTCCTGACAGAGATGGAGTTGGGCGACACTTCGCAGGAATACTTCACGCGGAAGAATTCGCCTTTTTGGTAGGCGAACGTGTGGCCGTCGTCTTGATACAGCGAGCCGTGGCAATCAGTCCCTGAATAAACTTTTAATTCCAGCGGCCCGCTCGATCTTTCGCCGGTATTTTGCACGACGGGCTGCGTGGGAATAATCGCGCCGGCACGAACGTAGAGAGGCATTTCGTCGAGCGCCGGACGCAGGGTGATTTTGTTTTTGCTCGCGAACTTCTGCGAGGTCCAGAAATCGTACCAGTCGCCGGGCGGGAGTTGCACTTCTTCCGGGTCGACCATCTCGGTGGTGACCGGTGCGACGAACAGGTCGCTGCCAAAAAGAAAATCCCGATTGTTGCCGTAGAAATCTTCAGCTTGCGGATAGTCGAGAAAAACGGGACGCATGAACGGAAGTCCAGTGTGCGTGCTGTCCTCGACGGCGGTGTAAATGTAAGGGAGCAATTGGTAGCGCAGCTCCACGTAGCGGCGGCGGATGGCTTCGTGCCGCGGGCCATGCACCCAGGGCTCCTGGTCGGCGGTGCCCTTTGCGGTGTGATCGCGGTAAATGGGATTTAGCGCGCCTACCTCGAACCAGCGAGTAAGGAGATCGGCAGGCGGCGAGCCGGCAAATCCGCCGATGTCGTCGCCAACCATGGTGTAGCCGCAAAGTCCCAGGCTGAGCAGCATGGGCGTGCTCATATTAAGATGATTCCAGGTGCTGCTGTTGTCGCCGGTCCAAGTGGCGGCGTAGCGCTGCGTGCCGGGGTAAGCGGCACGCGTCAGCACAAACGGTCGCTCATCGTTTCGTAGTTTGCGTAGGCCATCGTAGGTGGCGCGGACGTTTTCCATTCCATACACGTTATGGATGGTGCGGTGATCGAGAGTCGTGCCGTCATCGAGGCGGTGTACGGTTTCGAGCGGCATGGTCTTATCGGCGCGCTCGAAGAGCGCGGGCTCGTTCATGTCGTTCCAAAAACCGGCTACGCCCATGCCGACGAAGTCTTTGTAGAGGGTGCCCCACCAGTCACGCACTCGCGTTAGCGTGAAGTCGGGGAATACGCTTTCGCCGGGCCAGACGATGCCGACAAAGATGGAGCCGTCGGGATTTTTTACGAAGACATCGTTCTTGATGCCGGAGTCGTATGGAAAGTAGCCGTGGCCGGGATCTTTTCTGATGTGCAGGTCGGTGATGGTGACGAGGCGAAAGCCTTGTGCGCGCAGGTCGGCGACCATCTGTTCGAAGTGCGGGAAATACTCGCGGTTGATGGTGAAGGGAGCGTTGCCTTGCTGATAGTCGATGTCGAGATAGATGACATCGGCGGGAATTCTCTTTTCGCGCAGCGTGGCGGCAATCTCGCGCACGCGCGCCTCGGGATAGTAGCTGTAGCGGCTCTGCTGATAGCCAAGGCTCCAGAGCGGCGGCAGGGGTGAGCGGCCGACCAGCGCGGTGTATTCCTGGACGACTTTTTTGGGTTCAGGACCGGCGAAGAAATAGTAGTTGAGCTCGCCACCTTCGGCGCCGAAGGAAAAATAATCTGGCGATTCCTTGCCGAAATCGAAGCTGCTGCGGTAGGTGTTGTCGAAGAACACGCCCCAGGCGGTGCCTTTGCGCAGGCCCATGAAGAAAGTGATGGCTTTATACATGGGATCGGTGGACTCGCCCCAGCCGAAAACGTCACTGTTCCACATGGTGAAGGCGCGGTTGCGACGATTCATGGGACCTGTTTTGTCACCAAGGCCGTAATAGTTTTCGTCGGCGGGCATCTTCTTCCAGACGCGGATGCGCTGCCCGTCCCACGCCATCGGAAGGCGCTGCTCGTCGGCGAGGAGCACATTTCCGGCCGCATCGGCGAAGCGGATGAGCAGCGGCGATTTCTGAATGAGCACCGTGGTATTCCCAGCGGTCATCTTTAGCTCGTTCTTTGTGTCTTCCATTTTCACTGCTGGGGATTGCGGTGCTGCAACAACAGCCCATGAGGAATCCTTCGGGAAATTGCCCTGAGGCGCCACACGCACGCGCACGGTGGCGTCGTTGAATGCGGTGATGCGCACTTTGGAGCGGCCGGCGGTTAACTCCACGCCATCCTTCAGCTTTTCCACTCGCTGCACTGGGCCGAGATGCTGCCAGCCCTGCGCGGAGGCGCATATGACGCCCAATGCAAACGCAAACAAAGCTAGCGCGGAGCGTCTTGCAAGAACAAGCATGAAATTTCTCCCCGTATGTGCTCCGAGATGACGATATCTGAAGGGAACTCGATCGTATAGCAAATGTGAGTTCCTTAAGCCGCCAACCACGATTCGAACAACGCGGAAGCTTTGGCGCCCTCAATGCGGCGGCGTACGGCGTCCATCGCGCGGCAGCGCACGGTGGCGTTGCCGTAGAAGCCAAGCCAATACGGAACATGCAATTCGAGAGGTTCATGCGCTATTTCCAATTTCAGATGGCGCACTTTAAAGAAGCCTTGCTGAAAAATGGCGCGCAAAACCTTCTGGCGGAGCAAGGCCTCGGCGCAAGGATGCTGCAGCAAAGGCGCGACGCGATTTCGCGTGTGGATGCTGACGAGTTCACCGGCGGCGGGCACGTGAGGAAATGTGAAGAGGTCCAGGGAACCGCTCACGGCATCTATGGCGAAAAGGGTAGTATGCGCGGCGCGGCCCATGTTGTAGTGCACGCGATAGAGCCAGTATGGGACGTAAACGTCAGCGATTCGCCGCAACGGGCCGCTGCGTATCCTCCAGTAAAGAGTGGAAAGCCCGGCGGCGGAAAACGTGCGCAGCGCTTCTTGCTGTGTGACGTTCGGCTTCAGAGTCTGGATGTAGGTTGCGCCCATGGACTTTGCGTCGGTGCCCAGCTCCAGTCCTAGCGGAAGTAAATCCACAGGCTGATTACTGTGGCCACGAGCAAGAGGCTGAAGACGACGTTGAGGCGGCGCTCCAAAGGAGTCTCACGCGCGGGCTTGCGCACTGGCGTGCCGACGGCAACGGCCTCCATTTTGTCGTCAACGGTGGCGAACGTGAGTCCAGCCAGGCGCTTGCGATCGGGAGCGGGGGTCATCAGGCTCACTCCAATGAGCACGCCAGAACAGACCACGAACATGAAAATTGCGTAATGCAAGAAGTTCATGTCAATCAGCCAGCGGACAGCCGGCGACTGGAAGTGGCTGCCGCCGGCGCGGTCGGCAAGCTCAAGAACGAAACGTGTAGCGCCCAGTACAAATCCCGTCAGAAGCGCGGTGATGGAGCCCGCACCGTTGAGCCTGGGCCAGAGGATTCCGAGAATGAAGCATGCAGTAATCGGCGGACTGATATAGGCCTGAACGCTTTGCAGATAAATGTACAGCTGGCTGCTGATGTACTTAATGAAAGGAACCCAGAGGAGGCCGAGGAGAACCATGACGGCGGTGGCGACGCGGCCGAAATTGACGAGCTGCCCTTCGGACGCTTGCGGACGAATCTTTTTGTAGAAATCCAGCGTGACAAGCGTGGAAGCGGAATTGAAGACCGAGCTCATGGCGCCCATTACTGCGGCGAGTAATGCGGCCATCACCAGGCCGACGAGGCCGACCGGAAGGAGGTTGAGGACGAGGGTTGGATAGGCGAAGTCCGGTTTTTTGACTTGGTCGGGAAAAAGTGCGAAGGCCATGATACCCGGCAGGACGAGCATGAAGACAGGCAGGATTTTCAGAAAGCCGGCGAAAATCGTTCCTGCTTTGGCGTGGCCTTCGTCGCGTGCGGAGAGCACGCGTTGCACGATGACCTGGTCAGTACACCAATACCAGATGCCAAGAATGGGCGCGCCGAAAAAGATACCGGTCCACGGAAAGTTCGGATCGGAAATAGGTTTGATCATGTGGAAATAGTCCGGCGGCACCATGGTGCGGAGATGTTCGAGGCCGCCGACGCGTCCCAGGCCGATGACCGTAAGTGCGACCGCGCCGGTGATCAAGATCAGAGTCTGAACGGTGTCGGTATAAATGACCGCGGCTAAACCGCCGGCGACAGTGTAAATACCAGTGGCAATGACCAGAACCACTGCGGTCTTCCACAGTGGCCAACCAGCTACGCGTTCAAGGACCACGCTGGCGGCGTAGAGTTGCACGGAGATTTTGGTGAAGATGTACGCGATGATGGAGATTGCCGCCAGATATACGGCAGACTGTCGATTGAAACGACGCTCCAGGAATTCGGGCATCGTAAAGACGTTGCTGCGCAGGTAGAAAGGCACGAAAACCCAGCCGAGGATCAGCAAAATCAAACAGGCCAGCCATTCGAAATGGCCGACGGCCAGTCCGGAAGATGCGCCTGTCCCAGACAGACCGATGAAGTGCTCAGTGGAGATATTGGATACGAACAAAGATGCGCCGATGAAGAACCAACTGACGTCGCGGCCCGCAAGGAAATAGTCTTCGGAAGTGCGTTCCTTCCGAGCAAAGTACAAGCCGATGCCAAACACGATAGCGAAATAGACGCCGATGATGACGAGATCTATCGTTGCCAGGTTGCGGTGCGCAACCGCGACCTCAGACGCATACAGCATCTACACCTCCTCTAGCTTGCCACTCCACTTGGCATGCGCCGAGTCTCAATGCCGCCTTGAGCGAGCGGCGCGGGAGAACCGGTCCCCTTGAGTTGGGAAATCTTCCGAAAGCTGACGCGCGCGAAGTCTATAACACTGAGGGTGCAGGCTCAATGGGCAGGGTGAAGGCAGGTTGGGGTGCGACCAATTTGCAGCCGGCGACAATTCCATGTACAAAGATGACGGAGGAAAAATGACCAAGCTATGTGTTTCGGCGATGCTTTGCCTGCTCTTCTGCGCTGCGGTAGTTATTGGCGGCGAGAAAAGTGTTTTCGACTACACACTGAGCGCAATCGACGGCCAGCCTGCGCCGCTCTCCGCGTACAAAGGCAAAGTGGTGATGCTGGTGAACGTCGCCAGCCGCTGCGGCTTCACACCACAATACACGGCGCTCGAAGCGATTTATGAGAAGTACAAGGATAGCGGCCTTGTGATCATCGGCATCCCTGCGAACAATTTTGGCGCGCAGGAGCCGGGAACGAATCACGAAATTAAGACCTTCTGCAAGTCGAAATACAACGTGACCTTTCCGATGATGTCCAAGGTTTCCGTGAAGGGCGACGACAAAACTCCGCTCTATCAGTACCTGACGGACAAGTCTGCGAATCCGAAGACTGGCGGCGACATTCAGTGGAACTTCACGAAGTTCCTAGTCGGGCCGGACGGTCAGATCATCACGCGCTTCGAGCCTGCCGTGACTCCCGACTCGCCGGAGGTCACTGGAGCGATTGAAAAAGCGCTGGCCTCGCTGAAGCACTAACGCACCGCTCCTACGATTCTGAGTGTTTCGCAGCCTTCGTGGCGCAGCAATGGTTGCTGCGCCACAATCGTTTAGGCCATCATTTCCTGATGTCGATCCTCTCTCTCCAGAACGTCACCAAGGACTACGATCCGCATTCTGCGGGGACGTTCGTGGATGCCCGCGGCGAAACCACGCATCTCCGCAGGGACGAATTCACGCTGGAACCTGAGGGCTCTACGTGGGCGAGTCCAGCCACGCGTGCGGTCTATCCGGTGCGCTGGAGAATTTCCGTCCCAAAGTTCGCCATTGCACTAGAATGCTCAACCTTATTGCCTTCGCAGGAACTCGCGTCCTCGGCAGGATTCGTGCCTACCTATTGGGAAGGCGCCATAGTCTTGGCTGGACTTAAAGGCGGGTCGCCAATCGCCGGCGTCGGATATTTGGAAATGACCGGATATGACCGCCCGGTCGAAGCGCTGCGATAAGAAAGCTCTCGTCCCCGCCAAACTAAATGAAAGAGCCGGAACGGCGATCATGCCCCGGCTCTCGAATGCAAATGCAGTTCGTCTTTCCTTCGTCGCGCTTATTTGCCTATTGTCCCGCGCTGCGGATTTTTTCCCGGGTGGTAGGTTCCTCTGTGCCGTACGTGCGCGAAAACTCGTCTACCTGGCGTTCCGCCTCTTCCTTGGCAATGCCGTAGCGCTCTTGGATCTTGCCCACAAGTTGATCGCGCTTCCCGCGAATCAGCTGAAGGTCATCTTCGGTCAGCTTGGCCCACTTCTCCTTGATCTTTCCGACCGCTTGCTTCCACTTGCCTTCGATTTGGTCCCAGTTCATGGAAACCTCCTGTTCGATAGTCCGCACTCAGGGAAACATGGAGCAGCCGAAGATGGAATACGGCCGAGCATGGAGGAGGCCTTAGATGGCTCCCCGGATACGATGTTTTTTGTCCTACCGACAGGGAAATGAGATTAAGCTTCGATGATGTTGTTGCGAACGGCGTAGCGCACCAATTCGCTGACCGAATGGCAATCAAGTCGCCGCATGATATTGGCACGGTGCGTTTCCGCAGTCTTCACGCTCAAACCTAACTGGACTGCCACTTCCTTGCTGCTCTTGCCCTCCGCAAGCAGTTGCACAATCTCCCTCTGACGCGGAGTGAGTCGCGTTTTCGGAGACTCAACTGGCGGCTTCTCCTTTTTCGGCCCTTGGTCCAGGTAGCCATCGAGTACCATCTGCGCCACCTTGGCCGTGAAAAATGTTTTGTTGCTGCGCACTGCGTTTATCGCCGTCACCAAATCGCGGCTCGCGTCGGTCTTTAGCACATACCCGCGCGCGCCCGCGTCCAGCACGTCTCTAATCAGGGGATCGGATTCGTGCATGGTCAGGATGAGGATCTTTGCACGCGAATCATTTTTGAGCATTTGGCGCGTAGCCTCTAGCCCGTTTAGCGAAGGCATACCGATATCGAGGACCGTGATGTCCGGCTTCAATTCTTTCGCTTTTTCCACCGCTTCGCGGCCATCACTGGCTTCGGCGGCGACCTGCCAGCCGGGCTGCGCTTCCAGAAGTGAGCGCAGCCCCTTGCGCACAATCTCGTGGTCGTCCGCTAACAATAATCGCAAAGATTCCATGATTACCTCCGGGGCAGTGGTCGTGATTTGTGCAGCGGTTGAGTTTGTTCCTTAGCGCTTTACGTTCTTTTACACACTTCGAATAACGCGTTAGCGGGAGCATTCTTTCAGCCATTCGCAACCGCTCAGGCTAAAATTCGCCAAATTCCTGCAATCTATACATTTACAAGATGGGGAGGTTCTAGTACGGCCTTCAGACCCCGAGGCATCGCTGAAGTTTTTACATTTTGACACCTCGCGGCATGCAGTCTTTACCGCATGGAAGTTCAGCGCGAGGAGGGGTCCGCATCAAACAGAGCCAACCAATTCTGGCTCCCGTGCCTACACGATGCTTTGACGGTGGCTAGGGTGTACTCCGTATGGAGTGAGGCCCAACCTTTGTGCGATTCTTAGCGCAGAATCGTGGCCCAAGCACGTATTGCAAGGGACCATTCCACAGCCCGATTCCGATATTGGGCACTTCCATCCAACGGCAGAAGCGTACAGGAGGGCACATGCTGCGCTGGGCACTTGGATTTTTTATCGTCGCGCTGATCGCTGCTTTGTTGGGATTCACGGGAATCTCGGTGGCCGCGGCGGGAATCGCCCAGATTCTTTCTTATCTCTTCCTCATTTTATTTCTAGTAACATTGATGGGTCATTTGCTTCGCAGGTCTTAGCGGAAAAAATTCATGAAAATTATTGGCATTGCGTTGGTAGTGATTGGAATTCTCGCGTTGGCCTATCAAGGCATCACCTACACGACGCACAAGAAGGTCTTGGATATCGGGCCGATCCAAGCCACCAAAGAAGAGCACAACACGATTCCTATACCGCCCATTCTCGGCGTCCTGGCATTGATCGGCGGCGTGGTCATTCTCGCGTCCGATCGCCGTACTCCCTAGCCGTGCCTTTCAGATCCTAGTCATGGTCGATTTCAAAAGGAGGCAGTTCTGATGAATAAGAAGCGATTGGCAGTGCTGATAGCCGGAGTGCTGGCGCTGATCCCCTTGTCGTGCTCGATTTCCTCGGCGAAGGACAAAGATGAAAAAGAAATCGACCGAATACAAAATGCCGCAACGGTACTGAAAGAGATTCTCGATATTCCGGATGACATCCCACAGGATTTGCTCGATAAAGCGCGCTGCGTAATAGTGTTCCCGTCCGTCGTTAAGGCCGCTTTCATTGTTGGCGGCAGCTACGGACGCGGCGTAATGGTCTGCCGCACCGGTAAAGACTTCACAGGCCCATGGGGCGCACCCGCGATGATGGCCCTGGAAGGCGGGAGTGTTGGCTTCCAAATCGGCGGCCAGGCTACTGACTTCGTTATTTTGGTGATGAATGCTCGCGGGGCCGACAGCCTGCTCCACAGCAAAGTGAAGCTTGGCGCTGATGCCTCAATCGCCGCCGGTCCAAAGGGCCGCGATGCGCAAGCTGCCACAGACGTAACGTTCCGCGCCGAAATGCTGAGCTACTCCCGTTCGCGCGGCGTATTTGCCGGAGTTTCGCTGGAAGGCTCTACGATTCGCCCGGATGAGGACGCCAACCGTCGCCTCTACGGGCGGGATGTGAATGCGCAGCAGATCATTAAGGAGTCGAGGGTGGAAGCTCCTGCCGCGGCACGCGAACTGATCGCAATTTTGCAGAAGGCTTCACCACATTTGAAGGCGTAACTTCGGAGCGGTTCTGGATTAGCAAAGGGCGGAGAGGGATCTCCGCCCTAATTTTTTGTGTAGCCCTGAAAATACTCCTGGCTCTAGTCCGTATGTTGCAGACTGACCTCGGTGGCCGAACCCGCCACAGGTTTGTCGACATTTCCAGATAGTGTCTGCCAACCGCGTCGCGAGAGACTCCAGTAGATCAGATAGCCTGCTATCGCGGCGCAAGCCAATAAGACGAATCCAGCAAGCCATGCTTGCAGCACTAATTCGCCGATGCCGAACATGGTGCAGTACACCAAGGTGCAGCCCATCACCCAATCAAATGTATTCGCCGCAAAATCGCGAACCGGCGCGATTTCTGGCGCGAGCGTGGCAATGCGCTTCCAGCCGTGGATTGTCGGCCGTACGCGCCGGTAGAATTTCACTAAGCGCTCATCGCTCTCCGGCTGTGTAAGAAGTGTGGTAACCAACCAGACGGCGGTGGTGATCACGGTGGTGATCATGGTGCTCTTGGCGAATACCACCGAACTGTTCCCCGAAAAGTGCACCCACTGCAGTGACATCGAGACGATGAACGCCGCAATCATCGAAGAAATTTCACTCCACGCATTGATCCGCCACCAGTACCAGCGCAGCAGCAACACTCCGCCCGTTCCGGCGCCCATGCCCAGCAAAAGCTGCCAGGCAGATTGAATTGAGCTGATGTGCGCCGCCGTGTAGCCGCTCAAAACGACCAGAAACACGATAAATAGCTTGCTCGCCAGGACATAGTGCTTCTCGCTGCCTTTACGCACCACAAAGCGGCGGTAGAAATCGTTGATGAGGTAAGACGTGCCCCAGTTGAGCTGCGTGCCAACGGTAGACATAAATGCCGCGAGAAATGCCGCCACCATCAAGCCGCGCAATGCCGGCGGCAGGAAGTCCCGCAACACCATCACGTAGCCCTTTTCCGGCTCAGCGGCAAACTCCGCGCTGGGATGTAATCCTCCTATGGGCGAATACACAGCTACGGCGACAAGGCCGGTGACAATCCACGGCCAGGAACGCATCGCGTAGTGCGCGATGTTGAACCACAACGTGGCGCCGAGCGAATTTTTCTCGTCTTTCGCGCTGAACATGCGCTGCGCCACGTAGCCGCCTCCGCCGGGCTCCGCACCCGGGTACCAACTTGCCCACCACTGCATCGCTAAATACAGCACGAAGGTAATTACCGGCAGCGTCCAAATCGCATCGGTGGTCCAGCCCAAGTGAAACGAGGGAAAGAAGGAGAGCACCGAACCTGTGGGCTGGCCGCTCTGCCGCACAGCATCATTGACATGCGACAGCTGAATCTTCAGCAGAGTCATTCCACCGACCTTCGCGACCGCCACCCACGCCAGCACGATGATCATGGACATCTTCAGGATGAATTGGAACAAATCGGTGACCAGGACGCCCCAGAGTCCGCCGATGAACGTATATATGCCCGTGAACGGAACCAGTATCAGCACGCAGATGAGCAGTGCCGTGTGCGCCGGATCTCCAAGTGTGTAGTGCATCAGCACATGTCCGCCGGCGGCCACTTCCAGCACGCGGCCTTGCGCGATAGCATCGCCAAGCAACACGGTGGTGATGCTGATCATCGCCTTGATCACCCAGCCGAGAATCAGGCAATTCATCAGCGCTCCCAGATAGAGGGCGCGAAAGCCGCGCAGAAAGGCGGCGGGTTTTCCTCCATAGCGCAGCTCCACAAACTCCACATCTGTGAGGATTTCCGAGCGCCTCCAGTAACGGGCGAAGAAAAAAACGGTCATCATCCCCGAAAGGCATTGCGACCACCACAGCCAGTTCCCCGAAATTCCATTCTTCGCTACCAGTCCTGTGACCAGCAGCGGCGTGTCCGCCGCAAATGTCGTGGCCACCATGGACGTGCCCGCCAGCCACCACGACACATTTCTCCCGGAAACAAAAAACTCCTCGGTACTGCCCGAAGACCGCCTGCGGTAGTACAGGCTGATCAGCAGGTTCAGCGCCAGGTAAATTCCGATCACGATCCAATCGGTCGAGTTGAGCACCATTTTTATTCTCGCTTCGACGAGTCCGGTCCGTGTGCGAGATAGCTATATAGCTCTGCAAAGAGGTTGTCAACAAATTGCAACGGACTTAAACCGGATTAAGCGTTACACTCTACGGCTGGCGCTGCCAGCGCTCTATAACACGTCGACCGGAGATCGAATGCCGCAGAAGCAGAAAAGTGGCAATGGCATACCGGCGTACCAGCGCATTCAGGGCGCCATTCGCAAGCGCATCGAATCCGGACAGTTGCGCACGGGAGACCCTGTCGCGTCCGAACGCGACCTCGCCAAGATTCATCAGGTCAGCTTGATGACCGCCCGCCATGCGCTGGCCACTTTGGAACGCGAGGGCATCGTCGAACGCCGCCGGGGCATCGGCACGTTCGTAGCAGCCCCCAAGATTCATTTCAACAAACTGATGAGCTACACCGAGCAGATGGCCAGCCGGAGTCTCACCGCTGGATCCAAAATCTTGTTCGCGAAAATTATCCATGACGAGCAGGAGATCGCGGCCCGCCTGGCCCTGCCTACGAATACCGGCATCATCAAACTGGAACGTCTTCGACACGCGTCCGACGAGCCCTTCGCGTTGGAAACGTGCTACTTCTCTTCCGCAGAATTCCCAAATCTCCTCTCCGCTCCTCTCAATCGCGAATCTCTCTTCAAAATCCTCGAGCGTGAATACCAGGTGGAACTTGGTTACGCCGACGAAGAAGTCGACGCCACTGCCGCCGACGCTAGGACTGCCGAGCTGCTCTCTGTTCCGCGAGGCGAGCCGCTCATGCGCATACGCCAGTTGATCTACTCTACCAAGGGTAAAGCTATCACCTACGTTCTTGGCTTTTATCGCTCGGACCGCCACAAGCTCTTGATTCGGCGGTTCCGATAAACTCATTGCGCTTCCGGCGCGCTATGTGCCGTGCGCGCTTCCAAAGGCAAAAAGATGCTGCTGGTGCTGAAACCAAATTCGGAAGAGCTCGGCCGCGAAGCAGCGCGCGTTGTGGCCAATGCCGTACGCAGGAATCCTGCGCTGCGCTTGGGACTAGCCACAGGAAGCACCATGCTCGGAATGTTTCGGGAGCTCGTTCGCCTGCACCGGGAGGAGAAATTGGACTTCTCTCGCGTCGTCACATTCAACTTGGATGAATACCTGGGCCTCCCCTCGAATCATCCACAGAGTTTTCATCATTTCATGCGGCAGAATTTCCTCGCTCATGTGAACGTATCGCCCCACAACACCCACATCCCCGATGGTTCTATCAAGGGAGACTACCAACGATATTGCGCTTCTTATGAGCGATCCATTCGCGACGCTGGCGGAATTGACCTGCAGATTCTCGGCATCGGCCGCAACGGCCACATCGGATTCAACGAACCGACCTCCAGCCTCGGTTCGCGAACCCGTTTGAAAGTTCTCAGCAAAGAAACCATCGAAGACAACCGCAAGTTCTTTGCCGCCGAAGAAGATATCCCCCAGTGCGCCATCACCATGGGCATCGGCACCATTCTCGAAGCGAAGCGAATTCTCCTTCTCGCCAATGGCTCCTCCAAGGCGGCTGCCATTTCTAAGGCCATCGAGGGACCGCTGACCGCCTCTGTCACCGCTTCTGCTCTGCAGTTGCATGGCGATGTCACGTTTATTGTCGACCAGGAAGCCGGCGCCCAACTCAAGCAGCAAGAATATTACCAGCGCGTGCTAGAGATGACCGCCGTTCTTACACCCGAGCGCCTGTAGCAGCGGATTCCAGTTCGCATCCCCCTTGGGCGTTCCCTGCTGCGCTAGAATCTCTTCGCCAACCATCCTGGCCTCGGGAGCTACCTATGGCGATAAGGCTCGCTGAAAACCACTATGGCAGTTCGCGAATTCATTTGCTGCGTGTCGCCAAACAGCAGGGCCGCCACGACATCCGCGAGATAGGATTGTCGATACGCTTTGAAGGTGACTTTGAAGCTGCGCACATCAAGGGCGACAACCGCAAGATCCTCCCGGCCGACACCATGAAGAACACCGTGTACGCCCTGGCCCGCCAGCACTCCATTGAGCCCTTGGAGAATTTTGGCTTGCACCTGATCGAGCATTTCCTGACCTACAACCCCCAGGTCACACGCGTGCTTATCGAAGCGAGTGAGAACATTTGGGCCCGGCTTCCGCACGGCGGCAAGCCCCACGCTTCCGCCTTCGTGCGCGCCGGAAACGAGGAGCGCACCTCTCTCCTGCGTGGAACCCGCGAAGGCACACAGGTGCGTGCGGGCATCGAAAATTTGATCGTTCTCAAAACGACTAACTCCGCTTTTGAGGATTTCAAGAAGGATCCCTACACAACTTTGCGGGAGGAAGGCGAGAGTATCCTTTCCACGGTAATCCGTGCTGATTGGCTATACACCGACGATGAAGCGGAGTTCGGCCCGCTATGGCACGGTGTGAGACAGATGCTGCTCGAGACTTTTGCCGAGCACCATAGTCAATCGCCCCAGCACGCCCTCTACGCGATGGGCGAGGCCATCCTCAACAATTTCGAGAACATCAGCGAAATTCATCTGTCGCTGCCCAGCAAGCATTTTCATCTGGCAGACCTCGCGCCGCTCGGCATGGATAACCCCGGCGCGGTCTTCCTGCCCACGGACGAGCCCCACGCGGCGATCGAGGCCACGCTGAAGAAGAGCTAATTGCTTCGCGCATGAGTTTTGCTAGATCTTCCGACTTGCTGTCGACTCCAGAGCTTCTCTTCCGCTATTCTGACAAGACAAGCCTATGCACGATTTGAGTTACTTCCGTGAGCATCTGGATGTCTTTGCGGAGATGGCCAAGAGCCGCGGAATCGTCCTGGATCTCGACGGATTTCGCTCTCTGGATAAAGAACGGCGGGAGCTGATTACCGCAACTGAGCAACTCAAGGCCCAGCGTAACAAGGCCAGCGACGAAATTGCGCGGCTGAAAAAAGAGAAGCAAAACGCTGACGCGTTGATCGCGGAAATGAAACAGGTCTCCGAGCGCATCAAATCAGCCGACGAGCGCATCGCGCTCTTGGATGCTAAACAGCGGGAGCTGCTCCTGACGATCCCCAATGTGCCGCACGCAAGCGTCCCCGTCGGACACAGCGTGGCGGAAAACATCGAGGTGCGTCGCTGGGGAACACCGCCCAAGTTTGATTTTGCGCCGAAGCCGCACTGGGAAGTCGGTGAGCGTGCGGGAATTCTCGATCTCGCGGCAGCCACAAAAATTACGGGGGCACGCTTTGCGGTTTACAAAGGTTGGGGAGCACGGCTCGAACGCGCACTGGCAAATTTCTTTCTCGACGTGCACACCCGCGAGCACGGCTACAAAGAGATTCTTCCCCCATTCCTTGTCAATAGCGCCTCATTGCTTGCCGCCGGCCAATTGCCAAAATTTGCCGCGGACCTCTTCAAGGTCCAGGACACCGATTTCTGGCTAACACCGACCAGCGAAGTGGAGCTCCACAACCTTTATCGCGACGAAACACTTCCCGAGGACAGGTTGCCAATCAACGTGACCGCGTGGACCGCCTGCTTCCGCTCCGAAGCGGGCGCAGCCGGCAAGGACACGCGCGGAATCTTGCGTCAGCACCAGTTCCAAAAGGTCGAGCTCTTCAAGTTCACGCATCCGGAGAAGAGCTACGACGAGCATGAATCACTAACCCGAAATGCGGAAGCCTTACTCCAGAAACTTGGTCTGCACTACCGTACGATGCTTCTATGCACTGCCGACATGGGCTTTGCCTCGGCAAAAACATATGACATCGAAGTCTGGCTGCCTTCCAGCAATGAATTCCGCGAAATTTCCTCCTGCTCAAATTGCGAAGCATTTCAGGCGCGACGCGCAGGAATCCGCTTCAAGCCCAAAGGCGGTGGAAAGAGCGAGTTCGTGCACACGTTGAACGGTTCCGGCCTAGCGGTAGGGCGCACATGGATCGCCATTGTGGAAAATTATCAGCAGGCCGACGGTTCAATCGTCATTCCAGATGTGCTGCGCCCATACATGGGCACCGACCGGATCCCAGCTGTTAGTCCGTCGTAGCGAAATTTCTCGGCCTAGACCGCTCGGCGTCTTCGAAACCGGCCACTCTGTGTATGTTGCTGATACATAATGACTTACCTGGCCATCAACAGCAGCGCCTCGTCGCCAGCAAGAATCACTTTGCTGCGCAAGCTATTGAAATCAGAGGATTTCGTTTGACTCAGGCTTTTCCCCTTGCATACGATGACAGCAGGGTCGGCAAAGCTGAACGAGCTTTCTTCCCGGATTATGCGATTCTTGATTTGGCTAGTGGTACTGTGTTGGATCGTGGCAATGTTGCGCCGCGCGGTGGCTTGGATACTGCGTGGAGTCCTGAATTCGCCTACACGCCGCGAAAGTGCGCCCACTAACCAACAGCCTGCTATCACCTCGCGGCAGTTAGTGCGGGATCCAGTCTGCGGGGTGCACGTGGCGGAGGAACGAGCGATTCCGCTTCGTGTCGAGGGCGAGCTCCTGCACTTTTGCTCAGTGAAGTGCCGCGATCAGTACGCGGGCCGCGAACACAGGTTCGCCGCCAATGGCTGAAAATACCGGCCGCAATTTTTGATTTCGGGTAACCCAGAAAAGCAAGGCAACAGAAGCACCGGCGGGCGGATCCGCGTCACGCCGCCCAAACGAAAGGACCGAAGCCAATGGCCACGGTCGCGAAGCCCACAGTTGCACCGATGATCCCGCGAATTGCGCCGCGAGAGGATCTGAATCCGTTCCGCATCGCGCAGATTCAATTCGACATGGCCGCGGAGTTCCTGAAGCTTGACCCGGGACTGCGCCAAATCTTGCGCACGCCCAAGCGCATCCTCGAGGTCTCGCTACCCACCAAGATGGACAACGGCCAGGTGAAAGTCCTGACTGGATACCGCGTGCAGCACAACGTCGCGCGCGGGCCGGGCAAGGGCGGCCTTCGCTTCCATCCCAACGTGACACTTGATGAGGTGAAAGCGCTTGCCGCCTGGATGACTTGGAAGACCGCCGTGGTCAACGTACCCTTCGGCGGTGCGAAGGGCGGCATCATCTGTGACCCCAAGCGCATGTCCAAGAGCGAGTTGGAGCGCATGACGCGCCGGTACGCCAGCGAGATTCTCCCTTTGATCGGGCCGGATCAGGACATCCCTGCTCCGGACGTGTACACCGACTCGCAGACCATGGCTTGGATCATGGACACGTACTCTATGATGGTGGGCCATACCGTTCCCGGCGTGGTCACCGGCAAGCCAATTTCCGTCGGCGGCTCGGTCGGGCGCGCCGAAGCCACGGCTCGAGGTCTAGTCTTCGTAGTAGAAGAAGCCTGCAAAGTGAAGAAGATTTCGCTGCGCGGCGCTACCGTCGCCATTCAGGGTTTCGGCAACGCCGGCGCCACGGCGGCGCGACTGTTCGTCGAAAAAAAGGCAAAAGTCATCGCCCTGAGCGACACGCGCGGCGGCGTCACCAATTCACGCGGCATCGACCCCATCAAAGCTATCCGCTACAAGGAGCGCTCCGGCACCGTTGTGGGCATGCCCGGAGCTTCCCGTATTTCCAACGAAGATTTGATTACTATGAAGTGCGACATCCTGGTGCCCGCCGCGCTGGAAAACGTGATTACGCTAAATAACGCTGAAGCCATCAAGGCCCGCATCGTGGCGGAAGCCGCAAACGGTCCGACCACTCCGCATGCCGACGAGATACTGGCGCGCCGCGGCATCACCGTCTTGCCAGACATCCTTGCGAATGCCGGCGGTGTCACGGTCAGCTATTTCGAGTGGGTGCAGAACCAGGAAGGGCTGCTCTGGGACACCGAGGAGGTCAACCAGCGCCTGCAACGCATCATGGTGCGCGCGTTCCATGAAATGGTGGACACCATGCGCAAGCACCACGTGCCTCCGCGCGCCGGCGCCATGATTCTCGCCGTCGGGCGCGTCGCAGAGGCCACTCTCGTCCGCGGATTATTCCCGTAAGAATATCGGCCGCAGAATTCTTCTCGCGCCGCGATTTTCTTCAAATTTTTTCTTGCGCTGCGAGTCAAAACGTGCGTACATTCGCAATTGCCGGTGCGCCTCTTCAGGCGTCGCCGGCTCTTTTCACTTAAGTGCTGCCGAAGACTGCGGTCTTCGCTGTAGCGATGCTTAGAGTTCGGTGTAACCGGAGAGGAATCCGAGTTACGAGGGTGCAAAGCGCGGAAAGATGGGCAATCACAGCAATCATTCCAACCCAACTCCACCGATTTTGCTGAGCGTTGCGGGATTCGACCCATCCTGCGGCGCGGGTACGGCGGCGGACCTTAAGACTTTTGCAGCGCACGGCTGCTACGGCGTCGCGGCGATCACTTCGCTGACTGTGCAGAATACGCAGGGCGTGCAAGAAGTGCAGAACACGCCAAGCGCGACTCTACGCGCGCAACTTGATTCGCTCGCCAAAGACTGCGACATTGCCGCGGTGAAAATCGGTATGCTGGGGAATCGTGGCAACGCCATGGCGGTGGCGGAATTTTTGGATGCCAACAAGTTTGCCCATGTCGTCCACGATCCGGTGATGAAGTCATCCACTGGAACGGAATTGCTGGACGCCGCGGGAATCAAATATATGGCTACCGAGCTGCTGAAGCGCTCGAGCGTCATCACGCCTAACGTGCCGGAGGCCGAAATTCTCACCGGGCTGACGATAAAGGACACCGGCGACATGGAAGCCGCGGCGCGAAAAATTGTCGCGATGGGCGCTCGCGCCGTTATCGTCAAGGGTGGCCACATGGACAAAGCCGTGGACATTTTGTTCGACGGCAACGACATCATGCCTCTTGCGGGAGACAAGGGTAAGGAAGAAGCCCTGCACGGCACCGGTTGCACTTTCGCGAGTGCGATTGCCGCTCACCTTTCGGCAGGGCGTTCATTGTTTGAGGCCGCCACGCTGGCCAAAGCTTACGTCACGAAAGCGATCGAGAAAGGCTACCCCATCGGCAAAGGGCGGATCCCCCTCGACCATTTCTATCGTCACAAGATCGAGCCACCTGCACGAGGCCTCCACGAAGTTCCGCAGCACGGCATGCACCCTGCCGCGGAACCTGCCGCGCACTGAATTCGTCGCTTGGAAAACGCCTCGCGAACCCCTGCGTTCTGGGCATCTATACGCTTCAACAATTTTTTTGGGGGTTGCGATCGTTACGTTCTGTGAGCGAAGCGGCCGCCAACAACAGTTGCCACCGGACCACCCTTGAAGCTGTGTCCGTCGAAGGGCGTGTTGTGCGACTTGCTGACGGATTCCGCGGCGCGGAATGTCCACTGGCGATCCAGTGAAAATATCGTAAGGTCCGCAGATTGGCCTGCGGCAATGCTTCGCTCGAGCCCGAGGACCCGCGCCGGTCCCGACGTGAACAGTTCCACCATGCGCATCAGCGGAATGCGCCCGGTGTGCACCAGTTGCTCCAGCGCAAGGCTCAGCGCCGTCTCAAACCCCGTGATGCCAAAAGGCGCTCGGTCAAACTCAACATCTTTCAAAGCCGGCTCGTGAGGCGCGTGATCGGTAGCAATCGCGTCGACTGTTCCATCAGCTAAGCCGGTAAGCAGTGCGTCGCGGTCTTCGCGAGCCGCCAGCGGCGGATTCATTTTGTAGCGAGAATCATATTGCACGTCTTCATCAATCAGCGTGAAATGGTGCGGCGTCACTTCGCAGGTGACGCGCAGGCCGCGTTGCTTCGCCAAGCGCACCTGTTCGAGCGACCCTTTCGCTGACAAATGCGCGATGTGCAGCCGCGCGCCGGTCAGCTCGGCAAGCTGGACATCACGGGCAACGCAAACAGATTCCGCCGCGGCGGGCATGCCGGCCAAGCCCAGCCGAGTGGACGTTACGCCTTCACGCATTACCGCCCCCGCCGCCAGCGAGACATCTTCGGCGTGCTCGATCACCGGAATGTCGAGCGAACGGCAATAGTCCATGATTTGACGCGCAAGTTTCGCTGTAGCGATAGGTTTTCCATCGTCGCTGACCGCCACAACCCCCGCTTGCTTCATCGCCGCGATTTCCGCAATCGCTTCGCCTTTGCTCCCCACGCTCGCTGCGCCAATTGGCCACACGCGCACGCTTGCGCCCGTCTTTGCGCGATCCAGAATGAATCGCGTGACACTCGCACTGTCGTTCACCGGTTTTGTGTTCGGCATGCAGCAAACCGCGGTGAACCCTCCGCGGGCCGCCGCGCGCGTTCCGGTTTCAATCGTCTCCGAAGATTCCTGCCCAGGTTCGCGGAGGTGTGCGTGGAGATCGATAAAGCCAGGAGCGACGACTAACCCGCTGGCGTCAAAGACCTCGAAGCCGTTGGTCAAAGAAATTTTCCCGGGCGGCGCAATCTCAGCGATTCGCTCGCCATCCAGCAAAATGTCCAGCGACGCTTCCGTGTTCCGCGCCGGATCGACCACGCGTCCATTCTTAACGAGAAGCATGCGAGGGGTCCTTTGTATCCGTGGCGCGTCGATTCCGCGGCGGCTTTGCTTCATTAGCCGGGTGCGTTCCCTCTTCGGTGTAACCGGCAATCAGCAAGAAGAGCAGCGCCATGCGCACCGCGATGCCATTAGTTACTTGATCTAGCACGCATGATTGCGGGCCATCGGCAACTTCCGGCGAAATCTCAACGCCGCGATTCATCGGTCCCGGATGCAGCACGATGGCATCCGGGTTTGCTCGGCGTAGGCGCTCGCCGTTCAGTTGGTACAGCAAAACATAATCATTCGCCGAGAGCGCCGGCTCGTGAAGCCGTTCGGTTTGCACGCGGAGCACAAGGACAACGTCCGCTCCGTCCAGCGCTTCTTCAATATTGAACACGCGCCGGATCGATGCTCCCTGCGGAGCGATTTGCTCCAGCTCCCGAGGAACCCACATCGCCGGCCCGCAAAGCGTAAAGCGGCACCCGAATTTTCCGAGCAAATGAATGTTGGAGCGCGCCACACGGCTGTGCTGGATATCCCCCAGAATCGTGACATTCAATTTGTCGATCTTGCCTTTCCGGTCGCGAATCGTGAGCGCGTCCAGCAGGCCCTGCGAAGGATGCTCGTGCGTGCCGTCGCCCGCGTTGATCACTGGAATATCCAGGTGCCGCGCCACAAAATCCGCAGCGCCGGAGGCTGCGTGGCGCATCACCAGGCTGTCTGGCTTCATGGCATTCAGCGTGTGCACGGTATCGAGCAGAGACTCGCCCTTTTTCAGGCTCGATGCTTCCGCTTGCAGGTTCATGGTGTCCGCGCCAAGGCGCGACGCTGCGGTTCCAAAGCTGATGCGTGTTCGCGTGGAAGTCTCAAAGAAAGCCAGCGCCACCGTCTTGCCGCGCAGCGTAGCTAATTTCTTCAGGGGATGCTTCTGGATTTCCTGGAACGGCTTGCTTTGATCGAGAAGAAAAGTGAGTTCGTCCGCCGTGAGCGGTTCCAAAGCGAGCAGGTCGCGGAAACGGTGCGTCACATTTTCACTCTACATGTCATCCTGATGCTATCCGACGAGGATAGCCGAAGGATCTCAACCTGAACAGTGGCGAGCACTTCAACGGCATCGGCTATCGGTCCACGCGGTCGACCAACACAACTCTCTCTTCACTATCGATCTCTCGCAGCCGCACCTCGATAATCTCTGTGTCGCTTGTCTGCACTACGCGTCCCGTAAACTGCGCCTCGATGGGCATCTCGCGATGCCCACGGTCGATAAGCACGCAGAGCGACACGCGCTTCGGCCGGCCCAGGTCGAAAAGCCCATTCATCGCTGCGCGAATCGTGCGGCCCGTATACAAAACGTCGTCGACCAGCACCAAGTCCATGTTGTCCACGCCGAACGGAATATCGGAGCTCTGCAGCACTGCGTGCGATGCAACCTTCGATAAATCATCGCGGTACAGCGTGATGTCCAGCGTGCCCACCGGCACATCCACTCCGTCAATACCGCGCATCGCCCAGGCAATCCTCTGCGCCAGCGGGACCCCGCGCCGCCGAATGCCGATGAGCGCCAGATGTTTGGTGCCGCCGCTCTTTTCCACGATTTCGTGCGCCAGCCGCTGCAGCGTCCGGTCGATTTCCGACGCGGACATAAGCTGTGCTTTTTCAACAATGCGCATGGTCGCGTAATCCTAGCACAAGAAAAGAGGCTGACGCAGAGATGCGAAGAACGCGGGATTTCGCGGAGAAGACAACAGCGCGTAAAGCTCACGTGATAAACTGCCGCGCTGCAAAAATGGAGACGCCTATGCTCGACCGAGACCCGAACCAGATTTCCGGCACGAACAAAACCTTCCTGCGACATATGATGGCAATCCTGGCACTGGCCGCTGCAGCCGGGAGCTTGCTCGCGCAGACACCCGCAACTTCGCCCGCGAAGGCAGCCCCGACGAAGAAACTGTCCGTCGTGCCTCCCAGGAAAGCGCTCGCGCATCCCAAACTGGTGGTGCTACTGGTTGTCGACCAGATGCGCGGCGACTACGTGGATAAGTTCCTGCCGCAATGGACCGGTGGTCTCCGCCGCCTTGTGGATGATGGAGCCTGGTTTCGCGACGCAGCCTATCCCTACGCAGCGACCGACACTTGCGTGGGCCACTCGACTATTTCCACGGGAGCGCTTCCCACCTCGCACGCCATCGTGGCCAACGCGTGGTGGGACCGGGACGCCCAAGAGCTCGTGACCTGCACCTCCGATCCGAACGCAAAGAATTCGGGTTACGCCGGCGTGCCCGCGAAGGGTGGCGATAGCGCTTGGCGCATGGAACTGCCCGCTTTTGCCGAGGAGTTGAAATTCCAGACCAACGGCTCCACTCGCATAGTCACGTTTTCGCTGAAGGCCCGTGCCGCCATTACCATGGCCGGGCACAAGGCCGACGCCGTTACCTGGGCCGATGGCGGCGGTTGGGTGACTTCCGGCGTTTACGGCGCCGTGCCGTTCGTTGAGCAGTACGCCAAGGCTCATCCCATAAAGGACGATTACGGGAAGACCTGGACGCGTTCGCTCCCGGACGGCTCGTATTGGTACGACGAAAGAGCGACCGGCGCTATCGCGCCCGAGGGTTGGAACCTGACTTTTCCGCATCCGCTACGAGGTAAAACCGCCGCGAACGAGCCGGATGCCGCATTTTACGAGCAGTGGGCGTCGAGCCCTTTTGCGGACACCTATCTGACCAGGTTCGCAGAAACGGCCGTGGATGCGCTAGGTCTCGGCCAAGGCGCCGGCACGGATTTTCTAGGCGTAAGTTATTCCTCCGTCGACCATGTTGGCCACGAATTCGGTCCGCGCAGTTGGGAGATTCAAGACGTTCTGGTGCGTTTAGACAAAGATCTAGGATATCTCTTTGCCTACATCGACAAAAAGGTCGGCCGCGGCAACTACGTTGTGGCCCTCAGCGCCGACCACGGTGTTGTGCCGGTTCCAGAAGATATGCAAAAAATGGGCGTCGATGCCGGCGTACTTCATCTCGCTGAACTGCAAGACAAAATGGAAAAAGCATTGGAGCCATTCAACTTGGCGAAGCCTGCGATCGGGCGGTTTACTAGCCGTGACGTCTATTTTGCTGCTGACGTCTACGAGAAATTGAAACAGGACCCGAAGGCCATGCGCGCTGTGACGGAGGCCGCGTTAGCGCAACCGGGAGTAGCGGAAGTCTTCCGCGCCGAGCAATTGCAAAATCGCCCAGCCACGCAAAGTCCCACGCGCCGCGCCATGGCCGACAGCTATTTCCCTGGACGCAGCGGCGACCTCTTCATCGTCCCCAAGCCCTACTGGCTGATGGACCGGACGCCGGCCGGAAAGGCTCGGTCCTACGGCACCAGCCACGGCACCCCGTACAACTACGACCAGCATGTCCCCGTTCTTTTCATGGGCTTCGGCATCCAGCGCGGCGAATACTTTGAGGCCGTGACCCCTGCTGACATAGCTCCGACGCTTGCTTCCCTCTGCGGCGTCACCTTAGCCTCGCGCGATGGCCACGTCCTGCGGCAAGCGCTCGCGAAGTAGCACATTTCATCGCCCAGACCGCTTCGTGGTAAGCTTTTTGCCGAAGTGAGTGCCGCGGACGCTGTCGATCTCAGCGTACAGATTGGCGCCTTGCGCCTGCGGAATCCCATTCTCGCTGCCAGCGGAACCTTCGGCTACGGTGTCGAGTTTGCCCACCTCGTGGATCTGAACCGCCTCGGCGGCTTCGTCGTGAAGGGCCTTTCCCGCGAACCCATTGAAGGCGCCCCGGCGCCACGGCTCTGTGAGACTCCCGCCGGCATCCTCAACGCAGTTGGCCTGCAAAACGTGGGTGTCCGCGCCTTCGTCGCGGAAAAGCTGCCCTTACTGCGGAAATACGATACGGCCGTTCTGGCCAATGTCTTCGGCTACTGCCTCGAAGACTATGTAGAAGTACTCCGCACGCTTGAGGACGCCGAAGGCTTGGCGGGTTATGAGCTTAACATCTCCTGCCCAAACGTGAAAAAAGGCGGAATTCAGTTCGGAAATGACCCCGCCCAAGTGGCTGAGGTAGTGGCAGCAGCACGAAAAGCCGCCCCCCGGCGGCCGCTGTGGGTGAAATTGTCGCCTCTTGTTGCAGACATGGGACTTATTGCCCGGGTCGCCCAAGACAGCGGTGCCGATGCCCTGACCGTGGCAAATACTTATCCCGCGATGGCGGTAGACATTCGCACCCTAAAGTCACGTTTGGGGAATCTAACTGGAGGCCTCTCCGGCCCCGCCATTAAACCCATCACCCTTCGCTTGGTCTGGGAAACTATGAAAGCAGTAAGGATACCGGTGATAGGCCTAGGCGGGATCGAGACGGTGGAAGACGTGCTTGAATACCTGACTGTAGGGGCTTCGGCCGTGCAGATAGGGACGGCCAGTTTTGCTGACCCGAGGGCCAGTGAGAGGTTGGCGAGGGGCCTTACGAATGCTCTAGTACAAGCTAAACTTAGCAGCATCAATGACATACGTGGCAAATTAATAGCAGAAATTGGTTGACATAATGACTCGTTTTCGCTACACTTTTTTGGAAGTTGTAGCACAAAAACAACACTATGAGAAACCGACTCTTCGTGATTTGGGCTGCACTCCGTTGGGTTCCCCTGTTGTTCCTCATCGCACCGGCGATGGAAGCTCCTCTCGTGGCGCGCTTAAGCCAACCCCGAAAGGCGATCAAAGCCTGGGTAGGCAACGCCAGTTGGTATGGACCTGGCTTCAACGGCCGCAAGACGGCCAACGGCGAGATCTTTGACAGCGAGGCGTTGACCGCCGCGCACCCGCATCTGCCGTTCGGTTCCTTGGTGCGCGTGGTAAACACGCGCAACGGCAAATTTGAGCTGGTACGCATCAATGACCGGGGTCCGTATCAAGAAGGACGCGAAATTGATGTATCCTATCGCGTCGCCCGGAAAATCGGCCTCATCCATTCGGGCGTGGGCCAGGTCCGGCTCGAACTAATGGAGCTGCCACAGAAACGTTGAGCTTCGACGCCCATCCCCGCAGCAGCTTAGTCGTAGCTCTCGATTTTGATTCATTATCTTCCGCTCTGAAATTCGCAAAGCAGGTTGCCGATCTTGTCGGTATGTTCAAGATCGGCAGCCAACTCTTTGCCGCGGCAGGCCCGCAAGCAGTGCGCGAGATAGCCGCACTCGGCCCAGGTATCTTCCTGGACCTGAAATTCCACGACATTCCAAACACAGTTGCGGGCGCCATACTTTCTTGCGCCGCCATGCCCGGAGTGCAGCTCGTGAACGTGCATGCGCTGGGCGGTCGCGCGATGCTTCATGCTGCAGCGCAAGCCATCAGCGCGGCGCAGCCGATGGGTGCTGACCGGCCAAGGCTGCTGGCAGTCACCATTCTCACCAGCATGGACCAGAAAGCGATGCGCGAAGTCGGCATCGGCGGCACGTCGCAAGCCCGCGTCCTGAAACTCGCTCAATTGGCGAAGAAAGCCGGGGTCGATGGCGTGGTCGCCTCCGTGAAAGAGGCGCGGGCCATTCGCAAAGCTTGCGGGCGCGATTTCCTGATTGTCACGCCAGGTGTCCGGCCAAAGGACAAAGCCTCTGCCTCCAAGGACGACGATCAAGCCCGCACCGCAACTCCTAGCGAAGCAATTCGCGCAGGTGCCGATTTCCTTGTCGTTGGCCGGCCAATCCTCGCCGCCTCCGATCCGCGGACGGCCACGCAGGCCATCGTCGACGAAATCACGGCCGCGAAATAAAATTCAGTCTTCCCACTAGAAATCCCAAACGGCCAGCTTGGCAGAGTGGACGAAAGCGCCGGTAGAGCGCCTGTGCTACCTTTACCGAGCGACGTTCACGAGTCACGCTTCGCGATCGTTCAACCAACCATGGCTGGCCTATCGAAAAGCATCATTGTCGGCACTGCCGGACATATTGACCACGGCAAGTCTTCGCTGGTCGAAGCTCTAACCGGCACGCATCCCGACCGCCTGGAGGAGGAAAAGCGCCGCGGGATCACCATTGACCTCGGCTTCGCGTTCCTAGAAGAAAACGGCGTCCGCTTTGGATTTGTCGATGTGCCCGGACACGAGCGTTTTGTCAGCAACATGCTCGCGGGCGCCGCAGGAGTCGATCTCCTGCTGCTAGTGATTGCTGCTGACGAATCCATCAAGCCGCAAACGCGAGAGCATTTCGACATTTGCCGACTGCTCGGCGTGAAGCGCGGCGTCGTGGCTCTGACCAAGAGCGACCTCGTCGATGCCGATACGGCCGGTCTGGTGCGCCTGGAAGTCGAAGAATACTTGCGCGGTTCGTTTCTTGAATGTGCTCCCATCATTCCCGTGAGCGCAAAAACGCAAGCTGGATTGCCCGAACTGAAACAGGCTCTCCTCGCGGTAGCCCACCAGTCTCCGGGAAAAGATGTCGCGCGCTACTTCCGCCTGCCGATTGACCGCGCCTTCGCCATCAAAGGTTTTGGCGCGGTTGTCACTGGGACGCTGATTTCCGGAAGCGTAGCGCCCAGCGATGAAGTTGAGTTGTTCCCGGCAGGCAAACGGCTCAGGGTGCGCGGCGTGCAATCCGGCGGCAAAACAGTCGAGCGCGCTATCGCTGGGCAGAGAACCGCCATAAACCTTGCTGGAATCGAGCATACTGCGCTGCGCCGTGGCATGGTGCTCTGTACTCCTGCGAAATTTCGCGTGACGCGACGGATTGATACCCGGCTCGAGCTTCTGCGCTCGACGCCAAAGATGAAGCAGCGCAGCCGCGTCCATTTTCATTCTGGGAGCTGCGAGACCGTCGCGGAGTTGGTTTTCTACGTTCAGAGGGAACTCGCGCCCGGGCAGAGCGCATTCGCGCAGCTCCGCTTGCAGGACGACGTGCTGGTTCTGCCCGGCGATCGCTTCATCATCCGGCAATTTTCGCCCGTGACCACAATCGGCGGCGGCCTGGTCCTCGATCCGCTGGCGCGCCGCCCTACTCTTCGCGACACGGGCCGCGCAACCTTCCTCGAAACACTGGAGCGCGGCGATCGCATCGAAGTGCTCGCCGCAATGACCGAACGCGCCGTGCTCGGTATAAGCTTCGAGGAAATAGTCGCGCGCACCGGCTGGCTCGAAAACGAAATTTGCACAGTTGCAAAGACGCTCGCGGACACCGGCCGCGCCAAAATTGTCTCCGCGGAGCCGCTGGTATTGCTCTCCGGAAAAAACTTCGACGAAGTGCGTCAGAAGATTGCGGCAAGAATCGAGAAATTTCACAAAGAAAATCCGCTGCTTCCGGGAATGTCGCGCGAAGATTTGCGGTCCAGTCTTGGACGGCGTGTTCGACCCGAAACGTTTCGAGCCGCGCTCGATGACCTGCTGGCGCAAAAGAAGCTCGAAGCCCACGGCGAAATCGTTAAGCGCGCCGGCGCAGCCATCAACCTTGATCCCGCGGAAGCGCGCGCCAAAGAACAGATCGAGAAGGCGTTCGCGACCGCCGGCCTGGCCGTTCCCTCGGTCAAAGAGGTCTTGAACGAGCTGCCCGTGGAAGCAAGGCGCGCGGAGAAGATCCTTCAGATCCTCTTGCGCGACAAGAGCCTGGTGCGCGTCACGCCCGACCTGATTTTCCATCGCGATGCGCTGGCGCAGCTCCGCGACCGTCTTTCCGTCTTCAAGAAGACCAAGGGCGAGCGCATCTCCGTGCCGATTTTCAAGGAGCTGACCGGCATCACCCGCAAATACGCGATTCCGCTCCTCGAATACCTGGATCGCGAGCGGGTAACCCGCCGCGCCGGCGACGAGCGTGTTATCCTGTAGAGGCGTAGCGAGTCAGGCTTGCCGCGCAAGACATCCTGAGTTAGGGTTGTAATTAGCGCGCCGTAGATGGTGCGTGGAGGCGATTCATGGGTGAGTTTAGTCCTATCCATTGGCTGATAGTCTTGGCGATTATCCTGCTCCTGTTCGGTGGCCGGAAAATTCCTGAACTAGCGCGAGGTTTAGGCGAGGGCATCCGCAGTTTCAAAGAAGGCATGTCTGGGGGATCGCACCCGACGCCAACTCCGCCGCAGCAAAACACGCCTCCGGCGGACAAGGACAAGCCTTCGGAAGACAAGAAGGCATAGATGCTTTCCATCGATAATCCCTGTTCTGATTAGGGCGGCCTTAATGCCGCCCTTTTTTGTTTTTCACCATGCCGGAACGCCGCGATTTGTGCCCAATCGGTACTAAAAAGCTACGCTAAACCGCGAAAACCTGCCCTTCAGAGCAGTAGCACGCTAACGACTTACCTCGCACAATTCCGCTATCCCAGGGTGACTCGGTTCTTACACGCTTTCCAAGCAATATAGGAGAGAACGCATGAAACTTACGTTTCTGAAGTGGGGTGCGGTACCGCTGGCGGTGCTCGTGAGCGCGGCGGGTGCTGCGACGGTATTGGGCCAAGACCAATCTTCGTCGCAGAGCTCGCCAGCAGCAGCAACACCGGCCCAGGAACCTGAGAAGAAAGCTGAACCCAAGGTCGAGCAGCGCAAGGAAAATCAGCAGGACCGCATTGCCAACGGCGTGAAGAGCGGCCAGCTGACTCCCGGCGAAACCGCCAACCTCGAAAAGAAAGAAGCAGCCATCAACAAAGAAACCCGCGCAGACCGCGCCGCCAACGGCGGAAAGCTGACCCCGGCGGAAAAAGCGCAGGTCAATCATCAGCAGAATCAGCTCTCAAAGCAAATTCACGACGACAAGCACAACGCTAACACTGCGCACTACGGCAACAACAAAGTGGGGCGGCGCCGTGAAAATCAGCAGGACCGAATTGCGCAGGGCATTAAGAGCGGGCAGCTCACGCCGGGCGAAACCGCCAAGCTCGAAAAACAGCAGCAAGGCATCAACAAGCAAGTCGCCAAGGACCGCAAGGCCAATGGCGGCACGCTGACCGCGAGCGAAAAGAAGCAGGTCAACCGGGAGCAGAACCAAGCGTCGCGCAATATCTACCGCAAAAAGCACAACGCCGCGACGCAAGGCGACGCGAAGCCCAAGCAGTAAGAACTTTTCTCCGTCCTGAACCACCCCGAGGTGTCCTTCGCGAGAAGGGCACCTCTTTTTTTGCTGCATCTATCCGAGGCGTCGGCGTGTGCTAGTCTCGCTAGTCTTCCGACCAACCAAGCTCGGTGAGGGCCTGGCATAGCCGCGCCAGCGGCAGGCCGACGATGTTGAAGTAGCAGCCTTCGATGCGCGGAACGTAGCGGCCCGCGCGGCCTTGAATGGCATACGAGCCGGCCTTATCGAACGGTTCGCCGCTCGCGAGATAACGCGTGATCTCTTGGTCCGGAATCTGCCCGAAGTGTACGTGCGTGGTTTCGACGAAGCTCCGGCGCTCGACGTCGGGCAGGCGGATCAGCGTGACGCCGGTCAGCACCGAATGCCTGCGCCCGGAGAGTTTCGCCAGCATCTGCCGCGCGTCTTCGCTGGTACGCGGCTTGCCAAGCACGCGGCCGTCAAGCACAACCTCGGTGTCCGCTGCAATAATGATGGCCGGCCCGACGGCGCGCGCCGACACCAGTTCCGCTTTGGCATCCGCGAGCCGCTGCACTAACTCCGCCGGCGATTCCCCCGCCAAGAGAGTTTCATCCACCGCCGAAGAGAGCACAACAAAGGAGAGCCCGGCATCACGCAGAACTTCAGCGCGGCGGGCTGATGCGGAAGCAAGAATTAACTTCATGGCGAATTGATGACGGCGAGCATACTACAGCGCGAGGCGAAGATGATGTGTCTGGCTCAGATGACGACGGATTCCCGGTATTCGCCGAAGGCGCGGCGCAGCGTATCCGAAATCTCGCCGACAGTCGCGTAGGCTTCGACGGCTCCTAGAATGGCGGGCAGAAGGTTTTCTTTCGTCGCAGCGCGGCGCTCCAGCTCGGCAATGGCAGCTTGGGTTTTGTTAGTGTCGCGCTTCGCGCGCAGGGCTTGCAGCCGCTGGATTTGCTCGCGCTCGACTTGCGGATCGATTCGCAAAGTAGGGATGGCCCGCTCTTCTTCCGCAATGAAATCATTCACGCCGACAACCACTTGCTCTTTTGTTTCCACCGCCCGCTGGTATTCGTAAGCGGCTTTCTGGATTTCGGTCTGCACAAAGCCGGTTTCGATGGCGTGCAGCATGCCCCCCAGCGAATCAATCTTCTCGATGTAGGCCAGCGCGCCACTCTCGATTTCGTTGGTCAGGTGCTCGATAGCGTACGAACCGGCGACCGGATCGATGGTGTTGGCCACGCCTGTTTCGTGCGCAATGATTTGCTGCGTGCGCAAGGCGATCAGCGCCGCGTCTTCAGTCGGCAGCGCCAGCGCCTCATCCATAGAATTCGTGTGCAGCGATTGGCAACCGCCGAGAACCGCCGCCAGCGCCTGAATGGCCACGCGCACAATGTTGTTTTCCGGCTGCTGCGCCGTCAGCGACGAACCCGCGGTCTGCGCGTGAAAACGCAGCAGCAACGAGCGCGCATCCCGAGCCTGGAAACGTTCGCGCATCAGTCGAGCCCACAGGCGCCGCGCTGCCCGGTACTTGGATATCTCCTCGAGCAAATCGTTATGCGCGTTGAAGAAAAACGAGAGTTGCGGCGCGAAATCGTCGATGTCCAGCCCGGCATTGAGCGCCGCTCGCACATACGCAATAGCATCCGCCAGCGTGAACGCAACTTCCTGCACCGCAGTCGAACCGGCTTCGCGGATGTGGTAGCCAGATATCGAAATCGTGTTCCACTTGGGCAGCGAGTCGCGGCACCACTCGAAAATATCCGTCACGATGCGCATCGCCGGCCGCACCGGATAAATGTATGTTCCGCGAGCGATGTACTCCTTCAGGATATCGTTCTGCACCGTTCCGGAAAGCTTCGCGAGATTGGCGCCCTGCTTCTTCGCAACGGCCACATAAAGCGAGAGCAAAATCGCCGCCGTGGCGTTAATGGTCATCGAAGTCGAAACTCCTTCGAGCGGAATGCCGTCGAACAGCCTTTCCATATCTTCCAGTGAATCGATGGCCACCCCAACTTTGCCGACTTCCCCGAACGCGAGCGCGTGATCGGAGTCCATTCCGATTTGTGTGGGCAGATCAAACGCGACCGAAAGGCCGCTCTGCCCTTTGCTGAGCAAATACCGATAACGCTGGTTGGATTCCGCCGCCGAGCCGAAGCCCGCGTATTGCCGCATGGTCCACAGCCGGCCGCGATACATCGAAGGATAAATCCCGCGGGTGTACGGGAATTCGCCGGGATAGCCGAGTGCGTCCTCGGGATCCCAGCCGGCGAGACTTTCTTCGGTGTAGATACGTTCTAGCGGCAGCCCAGAAGGCGTGCTGAAGCGCTCCCGCCGCTCTTTCGTTTCTTTCGGAAGTGATTTCGCTTCAGACATGCTGTCAGCGCACTTTGCGGGCGCGAAGAAATTGCGTTACGGAAAAGAAGCCAAAGAGCCCGGCAACGCAAACCGCCAGCGCGATCAGCCAGTGTGCAACGTCGCGTGTCCACGCGCGCACCGCGGCGTTGAGCCAGGCCAGCGCCAAAACCGCGAAGACCGCACCGGTCATCTCGTGAAAAAGCTGCTTTAGAACGCGCCAGAGTCGGCGAAAACCTGTTTCCTGAGGAGCTGGCTGCGCGGCGCGGCTCAATGTGCCCACAGGAATATCTTAGCGCAGAATCAGGAACGCAATGTATTGCCAAGCATCTCGCGGAAGGCACAAGTTCGTTGGCCAAGGGCTGTGAACACTTTGGAGACAACATCCCCAACCTTGCTTGTATCCAATACAAGGTGAGCCTAAAATGTTTACAGAGGTAGGGGAGACCGCCCTTGCAACTCGACGACCACTTGAAAAACCTGCTACGTGAATTGGGACACGCGATCAACGATACCGTATCGGAGTCCGACCGCATCACTGGAGCCATCGCCGGCGTACGCGCGCACGGCTACGATATTGTGTTGAAGCTCGACGCCACCATCGGGTTGGCGAAGCGCGACGCGGCCGCGGCAGCGGAAGCAGGTTCCAAGTTGACCACGCAGGATCGCCGCTTTTTGGAATCCCTGCGCATTCAGGTGGATCAGGAATCCTTCGAGCAAGACGCCGACAAAAGGCCTGTGGCGCGTTTGACCATGACACCTCAGGATGTACGTTTTCTCAAATCTTTGCGAATCGCGACGGACGATCTGGAATGAAATCCTTGAAACTAATCGCAGGTCCGGGGATTGCAGCATTGCTGGCTGTTGGACTTCCGTCGCTCGCCCGGGCGCAAGGCCCGGTTCCGGTCGTAGCGCCCATCGTGGTCGACACCGCCGTGCCTATCATTGTCAGCGCCGTGAAGCCCAAGCCCAAACCCGGAGTTGCCAAGTTTGAAGGCTTCGTAATGCACGCCAACATCGCGCAAATTACCGTGCGCGCCAAGGGCAACGACCTCGCCATTCGCACTTTCCCGCTCTCTGAAGTGGCCGCCGGCAAAATGCAGAAGATCGTTGATCAAGGTGGCTATCAGTACGGTGACAAAGTTACCGTGCTGTATGACGCAACTACGGAAAAAGCCCTCAAGATCAAAGGGAAGCCTTCCAAGGCCCTTTGATTTCTTTCGAGCTCTGCTGTGCTTCGTCTTCCTGCCGTCGCTGGGCGCTTCTATCCCGACAATCCTGACGAATTGACGGCGCTGGTTCGTGGATACGCGAAACCACAGCCGGACACCAAACCGCAGCGCGTGAAGGCTTGTCTGGTGCCGCACGCTGGCTATGTGTTCTCAGGCCATGTTGCAGGAGCGGTCTTCTCCCGCATAGCTCTGCCCCAAAAAATTGTGATCCTCGGTGTCCGGCATTTTCCGCGCGGCGAACCTATCGCTACTCTTGCCAGCGGAGCTTGGAGAACGCCGCTCGGCGATGCCCCGATTGACGAGGCGTTGGCGGCTGCACTCCAAAAGGAATGCCCCATTCTCCGCGAAGACCGCGTAGCGCACAGTGCTGAGCACTCGCTTGAAGTGCAACTTCCATTTTTGCAGGTGCTTTCACCCGGGTTTTCCTTTGTGCCGATTGCGCTCGGCACCGTGCGTTTCGAGGACTTGGTCGCCGTCGGCGAAGCGCTTGCACGCGTTCTAGCCGCCAATCCCGGAGTGCTGTTGTTGACGACTTCCGATTTGAATCACTACGAAAATGATGCGACTACGCGGCTCAAGGACAAGAAAGCCGTCGACCAGATTCTCGCGCTGAACCCGCGCGGCCTCTACGACGTTTGCAGAAACGAGGGAATTTCGATGTGCGGCCTGGGTCCCGCAGTGGCAATGCTTACCGCTCTTCGCACACTCACTGCGCAGCAGGCCAACCTGGTGCGTTACGCAACGTCCGCGGACGTGTCCGGCGACACGAGCAGCGTCGTCGGTTATGCCGGTTTTATTTTCTGCTGAGCAACGCCTTCCGCTGCTCAGGTATCGTTAGTGGGGACGTCCCGAGGACGAGGGGTGCGATGCGCCGGCAGCCGGCGCGGAACGAGGCGCCGACGCTGCAGCCGAGCCTCGCGACGAGCCGCCCTGACTCCAGCCACCACCTCTGCCCGGCGAGCCCGAGGAGGAAGGTCCGCGCATTTCGGTTGACTGGCGCGGTGCCGGGGGAGCCATCGCACGCGACGGAGGAGCGGCGCGCACGCTCGCCGCTGGTATTCGCACATTTCCTGTCGCACCGGCCTGGGCGCGGCCTTGACCGACACGTTCGCCCGCCAGTGCCTCTTTTGTCGCGTTACTTCTCTCAGTGCTTTTCGCCGATGCACCCTGCGCGGCGGAGGCCCCATTGACGAATCGATGTTCGCGCGAATCGTAGGTAATGGAAGAGTTGCGGTCTAACGTGAGCACGCGCGCGCTGCTGCCTCCGGTGACGATCGTTCGGGAAACACGTGACGGCGCGACAGATGCCGCCACCGCCGTATTCATCAGCGACTCGCGCGGCGGCGCTTTCATCACTTTCCACCTCTCTCCCGCAGCCGCGCCCGCACCTGCGAGCGCTTGCCCCGAAACCGCGCCACCCGCAACCGGGAAAACTCCCTTGGCCAGGTTGATTGGCGCTTTGCCCCGTACATCTAGCGGATGCGCCGGCACCAGCCCGAGCAAACCTGTCTTCGAGCGGATGAAAACGCCAGTCACCGGCCGAAATGGCGCAATTCCGTTGAAGCCCAGGCCGAATCCAAACCCCGGCGACCACAGCCATCCAAAAAACGGGTCGAATACCCAGCCCCCATAGTGATACGGCAACCAGCCCCAGGGCTGCGAGCCGACAAACGCCCAGCCGAAGGCTGGATCCATGAACCAACTGCCACTCGCGAAGGGCGACCAGCCGAGTCCCACTCCGTACGGCCGCCAGCAATTTCCGTAGCCGCTGATCGGGTACCACGAGCCGTAGGTATAGAGGTCCGCTATACCTGAGCTGTAGTAGGGCGAGCTGACGTATTGCTGCGCCGCGGTGGTTGCGGTCGCAACCGCATCCTCGCGTCCGGAAACCCAGCGATCGAAATCGTCATTTTCCGGAAGCCGCGCGATGTTAGTAGAGTCCTTGTCGCCTGCGCGCATCGAGAGAGACTGGCCCTTGACCAGCGCCGTAGCCTTGTCCTTCCGCAAAACGCTCACGCGCCCTTTGGTCACGTCGACGACGCTGCCATCATCGAAAGTGTCCAGGCGGAAACCCGCGCGTCCGTCGGCTTCCACCGTGAAATCGCCGCCCGTGACGCTGAAATAATCCCCGCTCCCGGGATTTACGTAGAAGGAAATGGTGCCCTGACGCAGCACTAGGCGCGTGGTTTTCGCGCCGTCCTCTAAGGAAAGATCATAAAACTCCAGCACGGTGTTTTCGGCGAGAAACGCCATCGCCCCATTTTCAAACTCGACTTCCGCTCGTCCGTGATCGGTGGCCAGAACGTAGCCCTGGCGGATCGGCAGATTCAGCGTTGCGCCTTCCCACGTCGCTTTGTCGCTGGTCAGCGGATCGCCGTGTACGTCGCGCGTGAAGCGCACGTCGCCCTGCACCAGGCTCAGGCGAATGATGCGCGCGTGGCTGGAATCGGCACGAAGCCAGCCGGCAAACAGCAACAGCAAAGCGGCCAAAAAGAAAGAACGAAGCAGAATGCGGGAATTCATGGTCACCCCCTGAGGGGACGCGGCGACATCAATAAGACGACCGCCTGACCCTGCGGGTTGCAAGGCCCTGCGGCCAGTTCCATAGTCCCGCGTCACCTCGCTCGCGTCAAGCTCCGCGACGCACGCGGCAACACAAGGTGAGCACGGTCTACGATGCATAATTTGCGCCCGAGAAATCAGCTTTCTTACTGTTCTTGACAACCGTCGGGGTGAATCGCTACGTTCAAGAGGGGAAGTGTTCGGCAGAATCCCGCGTGGTGGTCCTGAGTCGATCGTCTTGCACAGGGCGTTGGTGAACTAACGGGAAACACTCACGATTTGTGGGAGTGCCTTTCTTTTTCATTAGTTCGGGGATGGGGGATGATGATGCGAGAAGTGTATAAAATTTTTGGAGCCATGTCGCTGCTCGCTGCACTGCTGTTCGGAGCCCGCGCCTATGGGCAAGGCGGTGCCACCGGCGCCATTGGCGGCGCAGTGGTGGACACCAGCGGCGCATCCATCGGCGGCGCGGAAGTACAGATCGTCAACGCGAGCACGGAATCCATAGTCCGGAAACTTTCGACCAATGCGGACGGCGACTTTGTCGCCACGCTGCTGCCGCCCGGAACATACTACGTAGTGGTGAACAAATCGGGTTTCGGGGAAGCCAAAGCCGAAGGCATCGAGGTGCGTGTGACGGAAACCACGCGCGTCACTGTCACCCTCAAGCCCGGCACGGTTTCGGAACGCGTGGAAATCTCCGCCCACGTCAGCAGCGTGGAGACCACCAATGCCGCCACCGGAGAATCCATCGGCACATCGACAATCCGCGAGCTGCCTTTGGCCACCCAGAATTATCAGCAGCTTCTGACCCTCTCCAGCGGCGCCCAAAGCGAGCTGAACGCCTCCGCACAGCTCGGGCGCGGCAACGTGCGCGTCATCGTCAACGGCCAGCGCGAAGACAACAACAACTACCTCATTGAGGGCATCAGCGCCACCGACTACAACGTCGCGCAAGCCACCAACGTGCCATTGCCGAATCCCGACGTCATTCAGGAATTCAAAGTGCAAACTTCTCTCTATGATGCCAGCCAGGGCCGCAATGGCGGCGGCAACGTCAACGCCATCCTGAAATCCGGCACTAAGGAATTTCATGGCGATGCGTACGAGTTCTTCCGCAACGATGTCCTGAACGCGAACGAGTTTTTCCTCAACGCCGCGGGCCAGAAGCGCCCATCCGTCAAGCAGAACATTTTCGGCGGCAGCTTGGGCGGCCCGGTTGTAAAGGAGAAATTCGGCTATTTCTTCGTGAATTACCAGGGCACGCGGCAGCGCAGCGCCCTCTCTCCCGGCACGCAGGTCAACAACCCAGCTTTCCCGTCGCTTCCCACCGACCGCTCTGCCGCCTCCATCGCCGCCGCACTTAGCACGGCAAGTTTCCCCATCAGCGCCGCGAATATTGATCCCGTCGCACTCGCTTTGCTCCAGTTCAAGAGCAATCAATTCGGCGATCCAAACGGCTTCCTCATCCCATCCGTCGGGACCCCCAATTTGAATCCCGCTAAGGCCGCTTACGCCACCGCTCCGTTCATCGCAACCAAGCCCGGAAAGTACACCGACGACCAGTTCACCACCAACTGGGACCGCGAGTTCGGCGGGGGCCGCGACAAGGTCTCCGTCCGATTCTTCTTCTCCGATGCCGAGTCGCTTCTACCCTTTGGCGCGGGCGGCCTGCAAGCCTCTTTGGGCGGTACTCTCTCCAGCAGCATCAGCGCCACAGACTTGAATTTCCCCTACGATCTGCCCGTGGCGGCGCGCTTTTTCACCGTAAATGAGACCCACCTCTTCTCCCCCGCGCTGGTCAACGATTTCCGTTTCGGCTACGTCAGGATCAACAATAGTCTCCTCAACATTCCACCCGTGACCGCCACGGACCTCGGAATTCAGCGCCCGACCAACAACATCACAACATCCATCTATAAATTCACCCTCGGAAGTTCCGGATTCCAGATCGGGCCCACGCCGCCGGCCGATCAGTTCCAGACGCAGAACAATTACAACTTTGTGGACACCGTGAGCTGGGTGAAAGGCGCTCACGTTTGGCGGTTTGGCGGAGAATTCACCCGCGTCAATCTTGACAAACTGTTTCCGCAAGTCTTCAACGGCCAACTGTTCTTCGTCAATGCCACCGGAGGCGCTACCGATTTCCAGAAGTTGCTTGTCGGCGCGCCAGACTTCAGCTTCGGCGGCGGCGGCGTCTTTAATCACGAATACCGCACAAACGATTTCTCCGTCTACGGTCAAGACGATTGGAAGGCCCGCCGCAACTTAACCCTCAATCTTGGCCTGCGCGTGGAAGTCCTCGGCGGCTTTCACGACAACAAATGCCACATTGGCAACTTGGACCAGGACTTGGCCAACAGCGGCAAGTATCCATTCATCTATGGCGACTGCGTGAAAGGGCTCAACCTCACCGGTCTAAGCGCCACGGGCAGCGACACGACATATAAAAACAATTACACCACGGCCCTCGCTCCGCGTGTCGGTTTCGCTTACGACATCGGCGGACACCAGACCACCACCATTCGTGGCGGCTTTGGCATCTACTTCGCGCGCGAAGACGTCGGCACTGTCGACCAGCTCAGCTTCCAGGCCCCATTTCTGCCCGTTGCCTTCTCGGGCGGGCCTCCAGGCAGCTTGAGCAACTTTTTCCTCACCCCGCCCAACACATTGCCCCAGGGTGGCGTTCTCGATCCCAACTTTGTTCCGTGCCTGGGAACCTTCGCCGGATTTGTTCTTAACGGGACCAGCACTCCGACTAACGACACGACTCAAACGGCAAACTACGCATGCGCAGCGGGTAGCCCTGGCGTGGTTCCATCCCAGTTTCTCTTTGGTCTGACCGTGCCTCGCCATTTCGTGGCCCCGAGCACCCAACAGTGGAACCTGACTATGCAGCGCGCCCTCGGCAGACAATGGGTCCTGGAAGTCGGCTACGTGGGCACGCACGCGGTGCACCTGCGTGAAACGCGCACGAGCATCCAGGCGCGGCTCGCCAGCCCTTCAAACCCGATCGTCCTCACCGACACGAGTGGCAAGCAGTTTACGATCACGACTAACACCACATCCAACGGTCCGGCACGCTCGAACAACTCTGGGATCAACGGTTACAACGGCTTCCAGTTGTTTGCCGACGATGCGTATTCCCACTATCACTCTTTGCAAGTGACGCTGTCGCGGCGCTCGGCAGTCGGCTATTTCCAGGGGGCCTATACCTTCTCGAAGTCCACCGACGCCACCTCCAGCGGCAATACCGCGCTAAACACAGCGTTCAACGATGAATCCACTCTGGATGGTTCGCGCGGCCTTTCGGACTTTGACCGTCCGCACCGCTTGACCGTCAGCTATCGCTACGAGTTACCCTTCTTCTCGAAAACTGATGGTTGGAAACACGCCGCTCTGGCGGACTGGGCGATTAGCGGCATCACCATCTTTCAGTCCGGAACTCCCTTCTCCGTCACCGATTCCGCGGCAGGCAGCGCCTTCCTCGGTCCTGGCCTAACGCCTGGCACATTGGGAGCGCAACTCGCCTCCGGCGGTTCGCTATCAGCCGGCTTGACCAGCGGCAGTGTCCACGACCGCGTGAACAATGGCTATCTGAATCTCGCCAACTTCACCGCCGCGCCTTTGGTTCCTGCCTCACAGGGCGGCGACGGCACCGTAACCTTTTTCGGCAATTTGGGACGAAACATCTACCGCGGGCCGTTTCAGCAGAATTGGGACTTCTCGCTGATCAAGAATTTCAACATCACCGAACGGCAACAGCTCCGCTTCACCACCGACTTCTTCAACATTTGGAACCACGCCAACTTCGCGAACCCGGCCATCAACGACGTGGAAAACCCGGGTGCGTTTGGCAAAATCTTCTCCACCGTGGGGACGCCGCGGCTGATCCAGTTCGCGCTGCGCTACGCGTTCTAGGCCGTGCGGGAGGCATCCCTCCCCGTTTCTCGAACTAGACTTGCGGCCACCGCTTGCTCGGCCTTGGGCTGCCCAAAGAGCCGCCGCAACCCACGGTGCCACAAGTGGTAGGATTCTGACTCGACCATGGGGCGGATTGCATCACGCATATCAGAGCTGACCGGCGAGGGCGCGCTTTCCGTCTTTGCGCGCGCTAAGGAGCTGGAGAAACAGGGCCGCTCCATCATCCACCTGGAGTTGGGCGAGCCGGATTTTCACCCCGCCGCGCCCGTTGTGGATGCCTTGCGCAACGCCGTTGCCGCGGGCCGTGACCGCTATGTGTCGCCTCGCGGTATTCCAGCCCTACGCGACGCGGTTGCCGATTACTTGAAGCGCACTCGCGGCGTGGAGGCTCCACCAGAGCAGGTCTTGATCGCCCCGGGCTGCAAGATGGCGCTCTCGCTCGCCATGATGGCGCTCATCGAGCCGGGCGACGAAGTCCTCTATCCCGATCCTGGGTTTCCCATTTATCCGTCGTTTGTGCGCGGACTCGGCGCCAAGCCCGTTCCATTTTTTCTCGAAGAGAAAAACCAATTTCAGCCGGATATGCGGGAGATTGCGGGAAAGGTTTCGCCGCGCACCAAGATGCTGATTTTCAATTCGCCGAATAATCCCACCGGAACCGTTTTCAGCGAAACCGCGCTCTCGCAAATTGCCGAGCTTGCTGCCAAGCACGGCCTCTGGATTCTTGCCGACGAAATTTACGCGCGCATTTTGTTTAACGGAGCCTATAAATCCATCTGGTCGCTGCCTGGGATGGCGGAACGCACGGTCATCATCGATGGCTTTTCCAAGAGCTTCGCCATGACCGGCTGGCGCCTGGGATACGCGGTTGCTCCGCCGTCGGTGATCGATGCCATGGACCTGCTGGTGCTCAACACCTTCACGTGCACGGCGGAATTCACGCAGGTGGCGGCGATCGAAGCCTTGCGGGATTCCACGGACGCAGTGAGCGCGATGGTCACGGAGTATCGTAAGCGGCGTGAGCTGTTCGTCGCTAAGCTCAATCGCATCGCTGGTTTCCGGTGCCAGCCACCGCAAGGCGCGTTCTACGCGTGGGTCAACATCGAAGACACGGGACTCTCGGCGCAGGAGTTGGCGACGGTTTTGCTCGAAGAGGCCGGAGTCGCGGCCATCGCCGGTTCTGCGTTTGGCTCTGCCGGAAAGAACTACCTGCGGTTTTCGCTAGTGAGCGCGCGCCCTCTGTTGGAAGAAGCGCTGGAGCGCATCGAGCGAATTTCCGTGCGTTGGCGAGCAACTGTTTCGCGTTAAAGGCTTCGAGCGGGGGAAAATGAAACGTTTCGTTCAGCTTGGCTTCGCGTTCCTAATCACTCTCGCTGTCGCGGCTTCCGCGGCAGCACAGGCAAAACCGTTGGCGTCTGGCGCCGACGTCCAGAAAATCTACGAGAAGCTGCTTCCTCAGATCGACCGTATCCCCATCTACGACAATCATTCTCACGCCACTTTTCCCGATGACTCCGACATGGACGCGCAAGCCGCTCCGCCCGATGAAAGCTCCGTCCTGCGGCTGCGCGACACCAATCCGGAATTCGTCGCGGGAGCGAAAGCGCTGTTCGCCTATCCCTACGACGATTTTCAGCCGGAGCACGCCAAGTGGCTGATCGAGAAAAAGAAAGCCGCGGAGAAAGCGGGCGGAACGGCATATTGGGACAGTATCCTCGACAAGCTCAATATCGAAACGTGCCTGGCCAATCGCGTCGCGCTGGGGCCCTATCTGAATCACCAACGATTTCATTGGGTGTTCTTCGTCGATTCCTTCTTATACCCGTTCGACAACCGCGACCAGAGCGGGAAGAATCCTGATTTGGGCGTGTACATCCCGCTGCAGGAAAAAGTGCTGAAGCGGTACATGCAGCAGGAAAACGTGAGCGGCTTACCCACTGATCTCGCCGGCTACGAAGCGTTCGTGCGCCAGACCTTGGCCGACAACCAGAAAAAAGGCGGCGTGGCCATGAAGTTTGAGGTGGCATACTTTCGCACGCTGTATTTCCGAGACCCGCCGCGCGAACAGGCTGCGGCTATCTATACGAAATACCACGCTGGCGGCGTTCCCTCAGAAGACGACTATCGCGCGTTTCAGGATTACGTCTTTCGCGTCCTGATCGATCAGGCCGGCAAACTCGACCTGCCCGTGCACTTTCACAGCGCGGTGGGCATTGGCGATTATTTCAGCCTGCGCAACGGAAACCCGCTCAACCTCGAAAATGTCTTGCGCGATCCGCGCTACGCCAAAACAAAATTCGTTCTAATCCACGGCGGCTATCCCTACACCCTCGAAATGATCTGGCTGACCGCGGCGAAAAACGTTTACACCGATTCGTCGCTGGTCGGCTATTACGTCTATCCCTCCGAGCTGAAAAACATTTTGAAGCAGTGGATTTCGCTTTATCCCGAGCGCATGATGTTCGGCTCCGACGCCTTCCCATTCAATGACGCCGTGGGCGCGGAGGAAACGTTCTGGCTCGCGGCGCGTTCCGCGCGCACCGCCGTCGCCGCGGCCCTCGCCGAACTTGTAGCCGAAGGCGCATTCACAGAAGAAAAAGCACTCCAACTCGCGCGCATGTATCTCCACGACAATGCCGCGCAGCTCTACGGGGGAACAAAATGAGCGCAGCAGCGAAGATGAAGCACATCCCATGGAAAACGGTCGAACGCGAAACACTCAACCCGTTGATCGACCGCGAGATGCTCGTCGGCGACAAGGTTATGCTCGCGCGCGTGCTCATGAAGAAGGGCGCGCACGTTCCGCTCCACCATCACCACAACGAGCAAGTCACCTACATTTTGGAAGGCGCTCTGAAATTTGCCATTGACGGAAAAGAAATTGTCGTGCGCGCGGGAGAGGTGCTGTGCATTCCCCCGCACATGCCGCACGAAGCCTGGGCCCTGGAAGATACCGTGGACCTCGATATTTTCGATCCACCGCGCGAAGACTGGCTGAATAAGACCGACGATTATCTCCGAAAAGGCCGCTAGCGGTCGTAAATCGTGCTTGACCCCGCATACTTGCTACTGCCATTACAGTTGGATCGGTGCGAGAGGTACCCCTTGCGATGCAATCAGAAGCTGTCCGCAAAACGCGCATTCGGCCGGTCGCCGGCCCAAGGCTTCTTCGGCTGAAATTCTGGCGGTATGGGGATTGTTGTTTTCTTCAGAGAGGTGTGCCAGGACGAGATAGCGTGCGGTGGCGTCAAAGCCGTCTGGATCAGCCAGATACTCGCTGACCGCATGATTGGAGAGATGGCCGGTGCGGCTCAATACTCGCTGCTTGACCACCCATGGATACGGACCCGCCTTAAGCATATCCGGATCGTGATTTGACTCTAAGACTACGCAATCAGATCCTCGGAGATGAACTTTGACATGATTTGGCATATATCCCAGGTCCGTGACCAACGCCAGCTTGATTCCATCCGCGCGAAACGTGAATCCAATCGGGTCCGCGGCATCATGCGGAATCGCAAACGCGTGCACCTCGATGTCGCCAATGCAAAACCGCTGCCCCGCTTGAATTTTTTCCACCCCGCGCAGCCGCTTGCCCAGCGTTTCCGGCAGCGTGCGCTCGAGCGCATCCATGGTCGGCTCGGTCACATAGAGCGGCGCCTTCCACAAGCCCAGCATCTGCGGCAACCCGCTGCAGTGGTCGTTATGTTCGTGAGTGATCAGAATGCCGTCGAGCCGGTCTACGTTTTTCTCGACAGCCGCAAGGCGGGCCAGGGTTTCGCGCTTGCCAAGTCCGGCGTCAATAAGGAGGCGGGTGCTCTCCGTCTCGAGTAAAGTGATGTTCCCCGAGCTCCCCGACGCCAGTATGGACACGCGCAAGCCGATCGCTTTCCCCCAGTACAGCGCAACAAATTTCCAAAATCATCGCAGAGCGCAACCCTGGCGTCAACGAAATAGCATTGGAGTTGTCTGGAAATTTTTCTCTTCAGAAGTCGGAACTCCGACTCCGCTACAGAGTGGAGGTTTGAAGCACGGCCTAGCACGCCAGGCGTGAGCGATCTAGCGTGAAACCATTCAGCGGACCGAGCACCGTCACCGCGATCTGCTCCGGCCGGAAGAATTCCTGCGCCAGCGATTGCACTTCCTCGCTTGTCACTGTGCTGATGGATTCGAGAATCTCGTCCAGCGAGTAAAAGCGTCCGAAATACAGCTCCTGTCGCGCCAGGTTTGACATCCGCGCGCTCGTCGATTCCAGCGAAAGCATCAGCGAGCCTTTCAGGTGATTCTTGGCGCGCAGCAGCTCTTCCTCGCTGACCGGCGACTCCTTCAAGTCCCGGAATTCCTTCACGATCAGATCGATCACCTGCCCGGCCGTTTCGCGCGCCGTGCCCGCATATACGGTCATCATTCCCGCGTCCGAATACGGCGTCAATTCGCTGAAGACCGCGTACGCCAGGCCCAATTTTTCACGGATATTCTGGAACAGCCGCGAAGACATCCCGCCGCCGAGCAGATTATTCATCACCGCCACGGCAAACCGCCCCTGATGCGCCAGTGGATAGGAGGGCACACCCATGCATACGTGCACCTGCTCGAGATCGCGCTTCGTCTCCAGATGAATCGGCGCTTCCGTCAAAGGTGCGGCGTGCCCCTCAACTTTGCCCACCGCCTTCAGTCCGCCGAATTCGCGTTCCACGAGCTCCAGCACCTTTTCGTGCGGCACATTTCCCGCCGCCGTCAGCACCAACCGGTCCGGTGCGAACCATGACTCGAATCTCTGCCGCAGCGCGTCTTTGTTGAATTTTCGCACCGTCTCTGGGGTCCCCAAAATTGGCCGCCCCAGCGGATGCCTCGGCCAGAAGCCGCGCGTGAAAATTTCGTGCAGCAAATACTCCGGGTTGTCCAGGTCCATCTTGATCTCTTCCAAGACCACCTGGCGTTCTTTCCTTACATCGTCGGAATCAAACTTTGGCCGCAACACCAAGTCCGCAATGATGTCAAAGGCGATGGGCAGATGCTCGTCCAGCACCTTTGCGTTGAAGCAGATTTGCTCTTTCGACGTGAACGCGTCCAGCATCCCGCCCACGGAATCCATCTCCCGCGCAATTGCTTCCGCCGAGCGCCGCTCCGTGCCCTTGAACACCATGTGCTCCATAAAGTGCGCCAGTCCGTTCTCCTCCGGCACTTCCCGGCGCGAGCCGTTGCGCACCCACACGCCTACCGAGACCGAGCGTACGTGCGTCATCGTCTCCGTAATGACTACCAGGCCATTGGGCAGCACCTGCTTGCGGATGTCGCGAGTCTCCGTCGCCATGCAGGAATTGTGACACAGGGGAGAGGAAAGAAGAAATCAAGGGGAAAATAGGACCGCAACCTGCCTGTTTACTTACAGTTGCAGAGGAACAAAATCCTGAGTCCGTCTAGGCCGTCAGCCGAAAGTGAGAAATGACCGGCGCAAGAGCCCTAAAGGTCTTTCGGCCAATAACTTATGGTTTACCTCCCCAGTTACAGTAAGTAGCTACAGCAGCTTCTCCGCCGGATTCAGCTTGCCGTACTCGCTGGTGTAGTGCAGCGGCACATCCGCGTACGTCCCCTTCTCCCGCTGGTATATCTCGCACGTGTCGAACGGCTTCGAGTACACATGAATGCTCACAGCCCGCTGATTGAACTCCGCCAGATTCAGCACCTGATGCACTGGCTCGAGTGGATTCACGTACGCCGGGTGCGCCGCGTCCATATCGTAGGTGTCCGTCGGAACGATGTGGCACGTGCCGCAGTTTGCGTCGCGCTCCTCCACTCGAAAATTCTGCACCCGCAGCCGCCCGACGGGCGCGGACATCCAGCAATTCTGGTCACGATGATTGTGAATCCGGCTGAACTGGCCGATTTCCCAGCAAATGGTCATGCACTCGAACACATCGTTTTTGAAAATAAGATTGCGCGTGTAGTTTCCCTTAGAGAAGAAAAGATATTTCTCCAGCGTCTCCGGGCGCACCGCATGCTGCAAAATGTAATCTTGCACCGCTTCGAGCGAGAACTCCCGCTCGCGCATGGCCGCCAACCCCTTCACCCACTCGCCAACGGGCAGTTGTTGCGTCGCAATTTTCACTTGTTTGTGCATGTTGCGCCTCGGGTGTTCCAAAGCTGGTCCGTTGCGGAATTATAGCGCACCGGCAAAAAAGTAGAGCGCCTAGTCCCCCGCGCGGTCCGCCGCGCGAACATCTCCGCACTTTCGTGAAATAATGGACTAGCAAGGACGGCGATGGAGCTTCTCGGTAAATCCAAAAACGACCTGCGCGACTTCTGCATCTCGCTCGGCGAACCCGCCTACCGCGGTGGCCAGCTCTACCACGCGCTCTATGCCGAGCGAAAATTCTCGCTGCACGAGATAACCAATCTTCCCGCCGCCCTGCGCGAACGCCTCGCCGCCGGAGCCACAATCACCTTGCCGACCGTGCGGCAAACCTACGCCTCGCAAGACGGCTCGGTACGCTATTTATTTGGCTTGCCGGATTCGGGGGCGGATGCAAAACGAAAGTCAGGGCCAGCCTCCGTCGAGGCTGTCTTCATGCCCAGTCCTGGCCGCCAAACCATTTGCATCTCCACGCAAGCAGGCTGTGCCGTCGACTGCCACTTTTGCCTCACCGCGCAACTCGGCCTAATCCGCAATCTCACCACCGCGGAAATTCTCGCCCAAGTCCTGCTCCCGCTCGAGCAGCACAAATCTCAACTCGCGCCGCAAACCAATCTCGTCCTCATGGGCCAAGGTGAGCCGCTCCTCAATTTCGACGCTGTCATGGACGCACTGCGCATCATCCTCGATCCCGAAGCATTGGCGCTCTCCCCCAAGCATGTCACGCTCTCCACTAGCGGCATCGTCCCCGGCATCGAGCGCCTCGGTCGGGAAAAAATCCGCCCCAAGCTCGCCATCTCCCTCAACGCCTCCAATGACGAGCAGCGCAACGCCGTGATGCCCATCAACCGCAAATATCCGCTTTCCGCTCTTCTGGAAGCCTGCCGCAACTATCCGCTCCGCCCCTGGGAGCACCTGACTTTCGAGTACGTAATGCTCGGCGGCGTTAACGATTCTCCCGAAGACGCCCGCTGCGTCGTGCGTCTCCTCGCCAATCTAAAATCCGTGAAGGTGAATCTGATCCCTTGGAATCCCGGCGAGCTTCCCTATCGCGAATCGACCCCAGAAAGTATCGAAGAGTTTCGCAAAATTTTGGTGGACCGCGGTGTACCCGCCTTCGTCCGCTATTCCCGAGGCCGCGACGTAATGGCCGCTTGCGGCCAGCTCGCGCTCCTCAATATCATCGCGCCGGCAAACGCCAACATCGCCGCGACGCAACCCTAAGGTTTTCTACCGGCCTACCGCTCTATTTTCTCTCCTCCGAATCCCAATCACCGACATCATCCGCCCAGTCTGCGCCCCTTCCTTGCGGTAACTAAACAAAAGATCCCGCCGGCACCCCGTGCACAAGTCACTCACAAAAATATTGCCCGCCGGCACGCCCGCCCCTTCCAACTGCGACCGGTTCGCCTTCCGCAAATCCAAAAGCGCTTTCTTCGGCGGCGGCTGATGCCCAGGCGGCATCATGTTCAGCCACTGCAGCGGATTCGGCTCGTCGCCCGTGCGCAGCTCATCGAAAAATTCCGCCGCATTCGCAAATTGCCCGCTGAACGCTGCGGCCACTTCCGTTCCAACTTCATAGCAGCATCCGCCAATCGCCGGCCCGATCGCCGCCAGCAAGTCCCCGGCCCGCGAACCGAACTGCATCTGCATCCGCCCGATCGCCTTCTCCACAATACGTGCCAGCGTCCCGCGCCATCCCGCGTGCACCGCCGCCACCGCGTGATTCTTCGGATCCACCAATAAAATCGGCACGCAGTCCGCCGTCTGCACCGCCAGCAGCAGCCCCTCGCTCTTCGTGACCGCTGCATCCCCCCGCGAAGGCTCCGTTGGCGCCGATTCGAAATGCAAAATTGCATCCGAATGAAATTGCAGCAGCGAAACCAGCTTCAAGTTCTGCGCGCCAATCGCCGCCTGCAAGCGCCGCCGGTTTTCCTTCACATTTTCCCGCGCATCCCATTCCGTAAATCCCAAGTTCAACACGCGCTTCCCATTCAGCTTGCTCACCCCTCCAGCGCGCGTGCTGAACCCATGCACCAGCCACGGCAGCTTCGCCAGCGCCGGAACCTGCAAGATCCGCACCCCGCGCTGAACACGCTGTGTCCATCGCGATGCGCCCGCCTGACGCGGGGTTTGCTTTTTGCGTTTCTTGCCCTTGGCCCTGGAACCCTTGGTCGCCGCCATGAAGGTATAAGTATAATCACAGTTTGCGAGCGTCCGCCGCTCGCGCTCGAGGAAAATTTCTTGATTATTGGCTTGGGTGTGGATATTGCCGAAGTCCCGCGCATCAAGGCGGCCATCGAACGCCACGGCCAGCCATTCCTACGCCGCGTCTTCACACCCAACGAAGTCGAATATTGCGAGCGCTTCAAGAATAAGTTCGAACGCTACGCCGGCCGTTTCGCCGCCAAAGAAGCCGCCATGAAAGCCCTCGGCACGGGTTGGAGCCGTGGAGTCCGCTGGGTGGATCTCGAAGTAGTCCGCGAACAAAGCGGCCGCCCCACCATCGCCCTCGCCGGCGAAGCCGCAAAAATCGCCGCCCACCTCGGCGTGAAGCGCATCTCTATCAGCATCACCCACACAGAAGGGCAAGCCCTGGCCCAAGTCATTTTCGAGGATTAAAAACTACAGATGCAACTGTCATCCTGAGGCTTCGGCGCATTTTGCCGAAGCCGAAGGACCTTAACCGCAACTCGGCAGCGTCGAGAGCGCAGGCTCGCCGATTAATCCATCGGCTTCTGCAATCGTCACGTCCAGCCACTCATTCGCCGCAAATTCCCCCCGCACATCAATCCGCAAATAATTGCTCGACAACGCCGGCGTTGTCTCTACGAATCCCCGCTCAGCCCGCAGCGTAAGCACTCGCAACCCCCGCCCAACCTGCGCTCGCCGAAATTCTCCTGCTTTCACTTCGCCAAGTGCTCGCAATTCCCGCGCGCGGCTCTTGACGACCGGTGCCGGCACCTGATTCGAAAGCTCCGCCGCCCGCGTCCCCGGCCGCTTCGAAAACGAAAACACATGCAAATAGCTGAATGCCAGCCTCCCAATAAACGCCCCCGTCTCCGCGTGCTCCGCGTCCGTCTCGCCCGGAAACCCCGCAATCACGTCTGCGCCAATCGCCGCGTCCGGCAACCGCTCCTGAATCAATTCCACCCGCCGCGCATAATGCTCCGCGCGATACCACCGGTGCATCGCCGCCAGCACCCGGTCGCAGCCCGACTGCAACGGCATATGAAAATGCTGCGCCATCCGCTCGCTCGACGCGAACAGCGCAATCAACTCCTCGGTCACATCCATCGGCTCGATCGAGCTGATGCGCAGCCGCTCCACGCCCGTCTCCTCCAAAATCCGCCGCAAGAGCTCGATCAACTCCACCCGCGGCGACAAATCCCGCCCGTACGTCCCCAAATTGATTCCGCTCAAAACAATTTCCCGGTAACCCGACACACTCAGCCGCGCAATCTCCTCAATCACCTGCGCCGGTTCCAGGCTCCGGCTCCTGCCGCGCACAAACGGAATCACGCAGTACGCGCACCGGCTATTGCATCCGTCCTGTATCTTCACCACCGGCCGCGTGTGATTTCCCTCGCCCCCCATCACCGGAGCCGCCAGCAAATCCCTCTGCTCGAAAATATTCCCCGTCAAAATCTTTGCCGGCCCATGCAGCAACGACAGTTTCTCTTCACCGAGGGCGCTCGCCGGCACAAATCCACCGGCTGATTCCCCCGCCCCTCCTCCGGCTATCGAATCCGCCAACCACGGAATTTCTGGCTTGTGCGAATTTCCCACCACCCACGAAACGCCCGGCAACGCCGCCAACTCCTCCGGCGCCCGCTGCGCGTAGCAGCCCGTCGCAATCACTCGTGCCGCTGGGTTCCGCGCATGTAGCTTCCGAATCGCCTCCCGTGCCTGCGCATCTGCCGCCGCCGTTACCGTGCAAGTATTTACAATCACCACGTCCGCGCAGGCCGATTCGCTCGCCGCCGCAAATCCCCGCTCGCGTAGTTGCCGCTCAATCGCCGCCGCATCCGCCTGGGTGGCCCGGCACCCAAACTGCTCGATGTAAAACGTTGTCATCGCCAGACCATGATAGCTCGAAGACAGTTCGCTTTACTCCCCTTTATCCCGCCGCTACAATCCTTTTCCGCATGACCACGCGCCGCCGCAATCCCTCTGGCCTCAACGACCCCAAGCTCTCCGTGGTCATCCCCGTCTACAACGAAAAGCCCACGATCGACGAAATCCTCCGCCGCGTAATCGATTCTCCCATCCGCAAGGAAATCCTCGTCATCGATGACTGCTCCACCGACGGCACCCGCCAAATCCTCGAAAATCTAGCCGCTCACCAATCCCGCGGCGAAAGCTCTGCCCCCGCCAATGACGGCGACGACCCCATCGAACTCCGCGATCTCCGCTTTTTCTTCCAGTCGCAAAACCAGGGCAAAGGCGCCGCTCTCCGCCGCGGTTTCGCCGAAGCCACCGGCGAAATCATCATCGTTCAGGATGCCGATCTTGAATACGACCCGCGCGATTATCCCAAGCTTCTCGAACCCATCCTCGACGGCCGCGCCGACGTCGTCTACGGCTCCCGCTTCCTCGGCGGCCCGCAGCGCGTTCACTATTTCTGGCACTACGTCGCCAATAAATTCCTGACTCTGCTCTCCGACATCTCCACCAATTTAAAACTCACCGACATGGAGACCTGCTACAAAGTTTTTCGCAAGGAAGTCCTGCAAGGCATTCAGATTCGCTCTGACCGTTTCGGCTTCGAACCCGAAATCACCGCAAAGATCGCCAAGCACAGTTGGCGCATCTACGAGGTTCCCGTCACCTATGCCGGCCGCACCTACGAAGAGGGGAAAAAAATTACGTGGAAAGACGGCGTGCAGGCCCTCTGGTGCATCATCCGCTTCAAAGTCTCCGACTGAGGCTCGCGCTGAATTTTTGAGCAACTTTGATGGTTAAGAGCTGGGAGTGGGTGTCATTCTGAGGGCATCCGACGAGGATGCCGAAGAACCTCAACTTTGAGTACTTGCGACCAAGTGACCTTGGTCTGTGGGCCGCGGCTAAGGCGCCGCCATGCGCCGCTGAAACGTAAGCAAAATCAAATCTGCGCGCCGCCGCACGCCGAACTTGCTCAACAAGTTCGACACGTGAAACTTCACAGTGCGCTCCGCAATATTCAGCTTGCTGGCAATCTCTTTGTTCGACAAATTCTCCAGCAGCGAATCCAGCACTTCCTGCTCGCGCCGGCTCAGATTGGTCACCGAATCGGTCTTCAACCGCCGCCCTTGCCCCGTCAGAATCGAGTCCACGAAGCCGGACAGCACCGACCGCGGCACCCAGAATCCTCCCGCAGCCACCAGCGGCAGGGCGCGCACCAATTGATCTCGCGCCTCCACGTACGTCAGCAATCCCTTCACACCCAGCCGCAGCAGGGAAAAACTATTCGCGTCATTGTGCTGCTCGCCCACCACCATCAGCCGCGATTCCGGACAGCGCTCCAGCAAGTTGGTCAGCAGTGCCCCGGTGGCCGGCCTGGCCGCATGGGCATCCACCACGTACACGTTAGCCTTCGGCGGATCCAGCGCTCGCAGGTCCGGCGCCAGCGTCGATTCCAGTTGCTTCAGAATCACCTTGAATTGCGACTTGGCCAGCAGCCGCTCGAATTCGCTCAGCACCAGCGGGTGCGGCGAAAGAATGCAAACCGTCAATTTAGAGTTAGCGCGTTTCGTAGCCACGGTTTTTCCAGCGTAGGGGAAAACTGTCCTAACGGGCAAGTCCCACGAAAGCCTCTGTTGTCGAACTGTTACTGACGCCTACGCCTCCTCCGCACCCCTCAAATCGCCATTCAACCCCAAAAAGCGCCTTTCAATGCAACCCGCTTCGTACCCGGTGGGAAACCCAGGTAAAATAAACCTAAGCCTCTACTAGCGTCGAACAACTGACCGGCAAGGAGATGGCCACTTTTCACCCATGCGCAATCTGACGGAATCCGCCAGAGCCCTTCGCGACCTCCTGTCGCAACGCATTCTTGTGCTCGACGGCGCCATGGGTACCATGCTGCAGCAGCGCCACCTCACCGCCGACGATTTTGGCGGCGCCGCACTCGAAGGCTGCAATGAAAATCTCGTGCGCACCCGGCCCGACGTGGTGCTCGACATTCACCGCAAATACTTCGATGCCGGCTCCGACATCATTGAAACCAACAGCTTTGGCGGCGCTCCCATCGTCCTCGCCGAATACGGCTTGGCCGCCGACGCGCACTGGCTCAATCGCCGCTCAGCCGAGCTCGCGCGCCAAGCCGCCGATGAGTTCGCCACGTCCGCCAAGCCGCGCTTCGTCGCCGGCTCCATGGGCCCCACCACCAAGGCCATCACCGTTACCGGCGGCGTCACCTTCGAACAGCTTCGCGAAGCCTACTACATCCAGGCCAAGGGCCTGGTGGAGGGCGGCGTCGACCTCCTCCTTATCGAAACCAGTCAAGACACGCGCAACATTAAAGCCGCCTTGCTCGCCATTCAACGGCTGTCCCGCGAAATCGGCGCTCAGGTTCCCTTCATCATCTCCGTCACCATCGAGCCTATGGGCTCCATGCTCGCCGGACAAACCATCGAAGCCATGTGGGCCTCGTTGCGCTTTGCCAAGCCTCTCGGCTTTGGCATGAACTGCGCCACCGGCCCGGAATTCATGACCGATCATATTCGCACGCTGAGCCAGCTCACCGGCGAATTTGTCTCCTGCTATCCCAACGCCGGGCTGCCCGACGAAGAAGGCAAGTACCTTGAGACGCCAACATCGCTCGCAGCCCAGCTCGAGAAATTCGTCGACCACGGCTGGCTCAATCTCGTCGGCGGCTGCTGCGGTACTACCGAGCAGCACATCCGCGCGCTCGCGCAAATGGTTGAGGGCAAGAAAGCGCGCCAGCGCCCCGCCGAGCAGCACCGTGCCATCTATTCCGGCATCGAGACCATCGAAGCCGAGGACAGCACGCGCCCGCTGCTCGTGGGCGAGCGTACCAACGTCATCGGCTCGCGCCTCTTCAAGAATCTAGTCGCGGAAGAAAAGTGGGAAGAAGCCAGCGAAATCGCACGCCGCCAGGTTCGCGGCGGCGCGCACATTGTCGACGTCTGCCTGCAAAGCACCGAGCGTGACGAAAAAAAAGACATTCCCTTTTTCTACGAAAAGCTGATCCGCAAAGTAAAAGCTCCGGTGATGATCGATACCACCGATCCCAGCACCGTCGCCCAAGCCCTCACCTATTGCCAGGGCAAAGCCATCATCAACTCCATCAACCTCGAAGATGGCGAGGAAAAATTCGAGAAAGTCGTCCCCATCGCCCACGATTTCGGCGCCGCCGTCGTGTGCGGTTGCATCGATGAAGACAAGCTCCAGGCCCAAGCCTTCACCCGCGAACGCAAGCTGGCTATCGCGCAACGCAGCTACAAGCTGCTCACCGAAAAATACGGCCTCGCTCCCGAAGACATTATCTTCGATCCTCTGGTCTTTCCCTGCGCCACTGGCGACGAAAACTACATCGGCGGCGCCGTCGAAACCATCGAAGGCATCCGCCTCATCAAGCGCGCTCTTCCTGACACGCGCACCATCCTTGGCATTTCCAACGTCTCTTTCGGCCTCCCTGCCGGCGCGCGCGAAGTCGTAAACTCCGTCTTCCTCTATTACAGCACCAAAGCCGGCCTTGACCTCGCAATCGTCAACACCGAAAAATTGGAGCGCTTCGCCTCCATCCCCGAGCACGAGCGCCGCCTCGCCGAAAATCTTCTCTTCTCTCATCCTCCCGCGGACCTCCCCGCCGACCATTCAAAAGCCGCGCTCCTTAGCAACGTTCCGGCGGACTGGCGCGAGCAAACCAAAGAGCAGCGCGCCGCCGTAAACCAATTCCACATCGCCGCCATCACCGAACATTTCCGCACCGCCAAGAAAAAAGAAAAGACGCGCGCCGCCGACCTTCCGCTCGACCAGCGCCTGGCCAGCTACATCATCGAAGGCACCCGCGACGGCCTCATCGACGATCTCGAGCGCAAGCGCGCCGAAGGCGTAGCCCCGCTCGACATCGTCAACGGCCCGCTCATGGCCGGCATGGCCGAAGTCGGCCGCCTCTTCAACGCCAACGAGCTCATCGTCGCGGAAGTCCTGCAATCCGCCGAAGCGATGAAAGCCGCCGTCAGCCATCTCGAGCAGTTCATGGAAAAAGCGGACACCGCCAAGCGCGGCCGCGTCGTCCTCGCCACCGTAAAAGGCGACGTCCACGACATCGGCAAAAATCTCGTCGAAATTATTTTGAAAAATAATGGCTACGACGTTGTGAACCTCGGCATCAAGGTTCCGCCCGAAGATTTGATCAAGGCCTATCAGCAGCACAAGCCCGACGCCATCGGCCTCTCCGGCCTGCTAGTGAAAAGTGCGCAGCAAATGGTCATCACCGCCAACGACCTGCGCGACGCCGGAATCGAAATTCCGTTGCTCGTCGGCGGCGCCGCCCTCTCCGCGAAATTCACGCAGACGAAAATCGCGCCCAGCTACGGCAAAGCCGTCTGCTACGCCAAAGACGCCATGACCGGCCTGCGCCTGATGAACGAGCTCATGGACCCCGCCACGCGCGAAACCGTAGTCAGCGCCCACACCGCCTCGGGCAACGGCGCCGGCGTCACCACTACGGTAAAAGTGAAAGAAATTTCGCCGCTACCTCCGCGCTCGCCCAAAGTCCGCTCCGATCTCCCCATTCCGCCGGTGCACTATCTCGACCGCAAGATTCGCCTGGTTCCCGACCTGCGCGAAATTTGGAGCTACATTAATCCCTTCATGCTTTTCGGCCGACATCTCGGCTTCCGCGGCGATTTCGAAAAGCGCTTCGCCGAGCGCGAGCCCAAAGCCGTCGAGCTATTCGAATCGATGGAAGCAGTGAAAAACGAAGCCGCCGAATTCATGAAGGTTCGCGCCACCTGGCAATTTTTCGAAGCCGAGTCCGAAGGCAACGCGCTGCATCTATTCGCGCCCGGCGCAGCCGCCCCGCTGCACACATTTAATTTCAAGCGCCAGCGCCTCGGCGATTTTCTCTGCCTCAGCGACTACGTCCTCGCGCCGCAAGCCGGCCAGCGCGATCACGTCGCCCTTTTCGTAGTCACCGCCGGCGAAGGCGTTCGCGAGCGCGGCGAAAAAGCCAAGAACGACGGCTACTACTTCAAATCCCACGGCCTCCAGGCCCTCGCCATCGAGTCCGCAGAAGCCTGCGCGGAGTGGCTGCACCGCCGCATCCGCGAAGATTGGGGCTTCCCCGATCCTCCCGACCTGACCATGGCGCAGCGTTTCACTTCCCGCTATCGCGGCAAGCGCTACAGTTTCGGCTATCCTGCCTGCCCCGATCTCGAAGACCAGTCCGGCCTCTGGAAGCTCCTCCACCCCGACGACATCGGCGTGCAGCTAACCGAAGGCATGATGATGGATCCCGAAGCCAGCGTCAGCGCGCTCGTCTTCCATCACCCAGACTGCACCTACTTCAGCGTCGGCGATACATCCGACGCGCCCTAAACCAAATCCTCAACCTTCGGTGGCGCCGCGCCTTTCCACGACGCATCAAACTGCTTGCGAATAAACGTCGCGTCGTACGCTTTGTTTTGCGACTTCAGCGCCTGCTCCAGCCCAAACAGCGACCGCGGATTCCGCGGGTTGCGCTCCAAATCATCGCGAAACACTTGCTCCGCGCCGGCCTGATCCCCGCTCATCAGCAGCGCCGCGCCCAGCGATTCGCGCACCGGATAAAACCAGTCCTGTGGCTCGTCGTACTTCAGCGTGTCCTGCACCGCAATCGCTTCCCGCAACTGGCTGATCGCCGCCTCATTCTCTTTCTTAGCCTGCGAAATCTTCGCGCCCAACACATTGTTCGCAATCTTCAAGATATCCTTCGTCTTGTTGTTCACCGGCATCTGGAAAACCATGTCCGGCGGCGTCTTCTCTTCGGCCTCGGCAATAATTTTGTGCTCCGCCTCTGCTTCCTCCACATTCCCGGTCGCCGCCAGCGCCACCCCGCGCGCGAAGTGCCAGAAAACCGTCGCCGTCTGCATTGACGCATCCGGCCGCGGCGACTTCAAAATCTCGTTCCACTTGTGAAAGCGCACCTCCACCGCCAGCGGCACGGTCATGAATCCTTCCAGCGGCGGCATATCCTTCACGTGCGGCCCCACATTCGCCGCCAGCATCTGCGCACCGCGCCTCGATTCCGCATAATTCCCGTTCATCGCCGCGCACATGGCGATGAAGTGCAAATTGTGGCTGTAATACATCATCGAGTAGATGCCCTGCGCCCCGCTCGCCGCCAAATATGCCTGGTCCGCCTGCGCCGCTTTCTGGTTCGTCTTCACCGCGGCTTCGTAGTCCCCCGTGCGGATGTAAATGTGCGCCGGCATGTGCACGACGTGCCCCGCCGCGGGCGCCAGTTGCGCCAGCCGATTCGCTCCGGCCAGCGCCCGCTCCGGCGAACGCGACGCCTCCACCGAATGAATATAGTAGTGAATCGCGCCCAGATGATTCGGCTCCCGGCGAATCACCGATTCCAGCGTGGCCACGATTTCCTCTGTGCCTTCTTCCGGCGAACCGTCCACGTGCCACAGTCCCCACGGATGCAAATTCATTCCCGCTTCCGCAAACAGCGTCGCCGCGTCCAGATCATCCGGAAACTGCTTCGTCACCTCGCGCATGGCGTCGCGATACTCCTCCAACGCCGCGCGCAAATCGGATTTCGGGTCCGCGGGAAATCGTTTCGCCAGCGCCGCGATGTATGCCCGGTCGCTTTCGGAAGCGTCTTCCGCAAGGCTTGCGGCCTTCTCGATCGCCTGGTGCGCCTGCACGAAGCGATCTTCGCTCGCCGGATCGTTGTAATTCGGACCAACCGCTTCCGCGATGCCCCAATACGCCATCGCCAGCCTCGGATCGAACTCCGCCGCGCGCTGGAACGACCGCGCCGCCTCATCATGATTGAAAGCGTAAATCAGCCGCAGCCCCTGATCGAAAAACGCTTGCGCCTGCGCATTCTTCGTCGACACCGGGTGCCGCCAATCCCCCAATCCCGTCATCAACGTCGCCGGCTTGCTCTTCGCCGGAGCCGCATGCTCCTGCGCAAACGCCGGCACGCACAGCGCCACTGCCACCGCCAACAAAACGGTCAAGCGCCTAATCATTGTCTTGGTCCTCCTCAGCAATCTGGCTCAGAAATCCGGTGGGGCTGGTTCGTAGTTCGTCCGAGATTCTCGCATTCTATACCAGCTTGCGGCGGCGGAGCTTCAGTTTACCCACAGCGCCCCCGCCCCTACCGCTTGCACTGAGCTTCGAAGTGTTTACACTGAGCGGCGTCGAAGTGCCTCAAATGTTCCATCGTCTCGACCAACAAAAAGAGGGGGCAAACTTCGCCCCCTCCCTTGCCAAGGAAAGCTGCTGCAATCAACCGTTACCTCCAGGAATCTTGGCGGTATTTGGTGGTGACCACAAAATCGGCCCGGCACCCGTGGTCTACCCAAATTCCGCGCCGATTCGTGCCCCAGCTATAGTCTTTGGTGCACGGTGCGTCGCTGCGTTGGTTCAATAGACGCACGCCGACGCCTCCTCGCGTATCCACCGCGCAAGAGTGCCTTCTCATGTCGTCCGAGTTGCATGCAATCCTTTGCGATTGCCTGTTTCCGCCGTATTGGTCATTGCGGTTCTGATCCCGGTAATCCTTGTTTCCGCCGTATTGGTCATTGCGGTTCTCATCCCGGAAGTTCCTGTTCCCGCCGACGCTGAAATCGGCCCGGCATCCGTGGTCTACCCAGATACCCTGGTTGTCAGCGCCCCAACTGTAACCTTCCGTGCAAGCTGAGCCGCTTCGCTGCGTCAGCAGACGCACTCCGCCTCGCGTATCCACCGAGCAGGAGTGCCTTCCCATATCGTCCGAGTTGCATGCAATCGTTTGCGATTGCGATTGCACGTTTCCGCCGTATTGGTCATTGCGGTTCTGATCCCGGTAATCCCTGTTTGCACCGACGGTGAATTCCGCCCGGCATCCGTGGTCTACCCAGATACCCTGGTTGTCCGAGCCCCAGCTATAACCTTCCGTGCAAGCTGAGCCGCTGTGCTGCGTCGCTAGACGCACTCCGCCTCGCGTATCCACCGCGCAGGAGTGCCTTCTCTCGTCGTCCGAGTTGCAGGAAATCGTGGACTGCGCCAGCGATTTTTGCGGAATGAATAGACAAATACCAAGCAAAACCATACTCAAAGAAAAACATCGGTTCCTCATGATCTCTTATTCTCCTTTTGCTTTTGTTTACGGCAGGCTTCGCCTGGGAACGGCCCGCCAAAAAACAAGGACTACTTCTTGGGAATAGCATCTGCGCGCCCGCTGCTGGGCGATTCCACCGCGCGTAGTGCCGCTAAAGTGGCGTCCTCTGCTTTCGGACCTTTGCGCGCGGGAGAACACCGCATACCCAGCATGGTAGAAGCCCCGAACGCACCTGTCTGTTCACTTAGAAACACTTTCGCAGATTGCTCGCATTTCGCGGGCGGCGGGCTACTCGATTCCTCTGTGGCTAAATTCCTTCTCCGCTCCCCGCCTCCTTGACTTGCTTTACCCCTTGATCAACGATCCCCACTTGATCAACGATCGCGATCCAGTGGCACGGCCTTCAGGCTGTGCGCCTTTGCCAATGCCCAACTCACTCCCCACCCCCGCCTTCGACGACCCCAAACACCACCTCCGCATTTACCAAGGCGACTGCCTCGACATCCTCGCCGCCATCCCGCCGTCCTCCGTCGACCTCGTCTTCGCCGACCCGCCCTACTTCCTCTCCAACGGCGGCATCACCTGCCACGCCGGCAAAATGGTCTCCGTCCACAAAGGCGATTGGGACAAATTACCCGGCCCCGACCTTGGCCCGGTAAGGGCCAGATATGACAAGGTTCACGAATTCAACACGGCCTGGCTCGCCGCCTGCCAGCGCATTCTAAAACCCAACGGCTCCATCTGGGTCTCCGGCACCGCCCACGTCATCCATTCCGTCGGCTTCGCCATGCAGCAGCTCGGCTTCAAGCTCCTCAACGACATTTCCTGGGTCAAGCCCAA